>Ga0207851_100138_pt1 | contig 56209 bp, 55 predicted proteins | sample A23E3SouthBayCA_FD_187747 | JGI IMG/M metagenome (GOLD analysis project Ga0207851, IMG submission 187747) | Aerobic enrichment media microbial communities from Eden Landing Ponds, California, USA - A23 E3 (SPAdes) | ecosystem: Environmental > Aquatic > Marine > Unclassified | place: Emeryville... | reverse complement strand
GGGGAGACCATCGGCATCCTCCCCGGCGAGGACCGGCGCGCGGCCAACGAGTACGTCGACACGGCCATCGCCACGGGTCTCGGGCACGCGCGGAACGCGCTCGTCGTGCTGAACGGCGACGCCGTCGTCGCCATCGACGGCGCCGGCGGCACGCTCTCGGAGGTCGGGTTCAGTTCGGTCTACGACCGCCCGATCGCCGGCATCGACGCGCCCGACGCGCCACACGTCGCGAACGTGGAAACGCCCAGCGAGGCTGTCGACTACGTGGAAGCGAACGTCGACTGACAGACGACGCCTCGGCTCCCCATCGCAGCGCCCGAAAGAAAAACCCGGAATCGAGATCGGGACTGCCGGCTTACTCGAGGTCGAAGCGGTCCAGCTGCATGACCTTGCTCCAGGCGTCCACGAAGTCGTGCACGAACTTCTCCTCGGCGTCGTCGGCGCCGTAGACGTCTGCGATGGCGCGAAGCCGGGCGTTCGACCCGAAGATGAGGTCGAAGCGGGTGGCCTCCCACTCGACGTCGCCGGTGTCGCGGTCGCGGACCTCGAAGACGTCGTCGTCCTCGGAGACCGACTCCCACTCGTAGCTCATGTCGAGGAGGTTCCCGAAGAAGTCGTTCGTGAGCGTGCCCGGCTGGTCCGTGAGGACGCCGCGGTCGGAGTCACCGTACGTCGCGCCCAGCGCGCGCATCCCGCCGACCAGCACCGTCATCTCGGACGCCGAGAGGTTCAGCAGGTGCGCCTTGTCGACCATGCGCTCCTCGGGCAGTTGGTCGTACCCGCCGCCGAGGTAGTTCCGGAAGCCGTCGGCCTCCGGTTCGAGCACCTCGAAGGACTCGACGTCGGTCTGCTCCTGGGTGGCGTCGTTGCGCCCCGGCTCGAAGGGGACCTCGACGTCGTAGCCGGCGTCTGCGGCGGCCTGTTCGACGGCGGCGTTTCCGCCCAGGACGACGAGGTCGGCGAGCGAGACGCGCGTGCCGTCGTCGCGCGAACTGTTGAAGTCCTCCTGGATTCCCTCCAGGGTCTCCAGGACCGTCTCCAGTTCGTCGGGCTCGTTGGCCTCCCAGCTGCGCTGGGGTTCCAGGCGGATGCGCGCGCCGTTGGCGCCGCCGCGCTTGTCGCTGTCGCGGTACGTCGACGCCGACGCCCACGCGGTCTTCGCCAGCTGCGAGACGGAGAGCCCCGAATCCAGGAGCTCCGCTTTGAGCTCGGCGACCTCGTCGTCCCCGATGAGGTCGTAGTCGACGTCCGGGATCGGGTCCTGCCAGAGCATCGTCTCCTCGGGAACCTCGGGGCCGAGGTACCGCTCGGGCGGCCCCATGTCGCGGTGGAGGAGCTTGTACCACGCTCTCGCAAACGCCTCCTGGAACTCTTCGGGGTGCTCCTGGAAGCGCTCCAGGACCTCACGGTAGTCGGGGTCGTGTTTCAGGGCGACGTCCGTCGTCAGCATCATCGGCGACTCCGCCTCCGACGGATCCTGGGCGCCCGGGGCGGACTCGACCGACTCCTCGTCGACCGGCTTCCACTGCCACGCTCCGCCGGGCCCCTTGACCGAGACCCAGTCGTTCTCCAGGAGGTTGTCGACGTACCCCATGTCCCACTGGGTCGGGTTGTCGGTCCACGGCCCCTCGATTCCGCTCGTAATCATTCCCGGGACCTCGTCGAAGTCGTGGTCCCAGCCGAGGCCCTGGTCTTCGATGGGGGCGGACTCGGGCTCCGGTCCGAGGTGTTCGTCCGGGTCGTCCGCGCCGTGGACTTTCCCGAAGGTGTGGCCGCCGGCGATGAGCGCGACCGTCTCCTCGTCGTTCATCGCCATGCGGTCGAACTCCTCGCGGATGTTGGCCGCCGACCCTTCGACGTCCGGCTCACCGTACGGACCCTCGGGGTTCACGTAGATGAGCCCCATGACGGTGTTCGCCAGCGGGTCCTTGAGATTGCCCACCTCTCCGTCCTCGAAGCGCTCCGGGGACGTCTCCTCCCACTCCTGTTCAGGCCCCCAGTCGACGGCGTGGTTGGACTTGAACTCGTCCTCGCGACCGCCCGCGAACCCGTACGTCTCGAACCCCATCGAGTCCAGGGCGACGTTCCCGGCGAGCACGATGAGGTCGCCCCACGAGAGCTTGCGGCCGTACTTCTGTTTGACCGGCTGGAGCAGGCGTCGGGCCTTGTCGAGGTTCACGTTGTCCGGCCAGCTGCTCTCCGGCGGGAGGCGCTGGAGGCCGCCGGACGCGCCGGCGCGGCCGTCCGCGGTGCGGTACGTGCCGGCGCTGTGCCACGCCATCCGGATGAACAGCGGCCCGTAGTGACCGTAGTCGGCCGGCCACCAGTCCTGCGAGGTCGTCATCACGTCCTCGATGTCAGCTTTCACCGCTTCGAAGTCCAGCGACTGGAACGCCTCCGCGTAGTCGAAGTCCTCGTCGAGCGGCCCGATCTCGCACGCGTTGTCGTCGAGGACGTCGACGTTCAGGAGGTTCGGCCACCAGTCGTCGACGCTCTTTGGCTCCCAGTGCTGCTCGCGCCCCCCGTCGGGTCGGGGGTCTGTCCCGTGTTCGGGTGTGTCGTTACTCATCGAAGATCTACCTAGGGGAACCCAAACACGCCTCCCGCATAACCGTGCTGTTGGCAATTACCAAATCGTGTGGCATGTTGTCAAGTTGATTGCTGGGGGTGGCTTCCCGCGTGGGCTTTTGGGCGCCGGTAACGTCCCAGGAGTGGCCGCACACTCCACCGATTCGCAAGCGTTAAACCCACTACGGGCCAACGTATTCCTGCGGGCCGGTGGGGTAGCTTGGTATCCTTCGGCCTTCGGGTGGCCGTAACCGCGATTCAAATTCGCGCCGGCCCACTTCACTTACACCCCTTTCCCCGCATTCTCTGACACTTAGCGGCCGCTCTGCGGGGTGGTCGGCGTGAGCCGCTACCTCCGAGTCGTCGCCTACGCGAGGGGACGACAGCGGGTTCACCTGGAACTCTGTCCTACCTGCGGCTACGACTACGACCGCGGCGAGGACCGCCACGAACACATTCCCCGAGACCGACGCCGGAAAGAGACGGCACTGAGGGACTCGGACCTGACAGAAGACCCAGCGGCGGTCCTGACCACCAGCGAACTGCAACTGACCGACGAAGTCGAAACCGCCGTCACCGTCGACTAGAGGGCGTCAGAGAACAATTCACGAGGTAGTCCTTTACACCACTGAGCTGTCTGAACACGCTGGTGAGTCGGGCAGCGACTTGTTTTACTGCGTGCTGTTGACTGTGAGGTTCGTCGAGGTGACGCCGACAGTATCCCCTTCGATTTCAACCTGGTAGTCATCCACCACGAACGATATCGAGATCTCGCTGTTGCTCTTGACGAGCGTGTTCAGCGAGTCTACCTCGAGATAGTCGGCCAATGGCTTCGCAAGTACGTCGGTCGATTTCGTCACTTCACCGTGTTCGAGCATCGCGATCGATTCGAGGATAGCCACGCCGGGTGTAACGGTTGCCCAGTCGTACTCACGGTGGACACCACCGAGCCTAGAATGGACAGTCATTGTGGCTTCAAGAAGCGTCGGCCCTAATAAACTGCCGTAAGGAGAATCCTAACAACAGGGACCGCGCAATCACACCGATTTGCTGAAGGGTCGACGAATCCTCGGGCCTATCAAATATCTCGGTAGGGCTGTCGGCGACTGCCGGATTGTACGACTCAGGTGGTCTCCAAATCAGTCGCCAAGTAGGTTTGTAAACGAGGCACACCCAGCCGAGAAAGATAACAGTTATAATTTAATCTGTCAAGAGTTCCCTCATGAGTGAGGGTTCAGTACCGAAGCTCGTCGTTGCCGAGAAAGTAGAGATGGCTGTGTCTCTGGTGGGGATTTTCGCAGTTTTTGCGGCCACTTACCACGTTGGAAAGACGGGGAACTGGAAACCGCTGTCGGCGACATCTTTTGGGCTGGCACTCATCATTCTCTTGGTCACTTCTGAACGATAGGCGTACTGTATCAATGTGAAACGGCAATGGAGATGGGGGAGGGAAACCGACAACACGGTTGCCCCTATTAGGGCAACCAACGGTCGGGGGTGGGCTTAATCGCGTGCTTAGCGTCTATCGGCCTCCTCTCAAGTGGATTTCTCTCGGTTCAAAGTATACATGGAAGACATTTTCATGCCAAAATGGCTCTTGATTATCTGGGTGACTTCTGCTGTCCCGGTAATTTTCCAACGAACAATTTTGAGGGCGTCTTTGAACAGCCGAAGCCCTGAAAGAATCCCAACCTGCACTTACCGCTCCAATCCAAGCACGTCAACGGTTCGATGACACCCTGGCCGACTAGTCAGTTAGTCGTCGCCGAGACCGCGGCTCTCCTCGAAGTGGTCGACAACCGCTCCAGTTTCTGATTCCCCGCCTTCTTCGATACTCTCCCCACAGACGGAATACCGCCGATCGCTTCCAGCTCTGTGCACCACCAACGGGCCGCGAAGTCACGCCAAACCGCCTCTACAGCACGTCCGGGATAGCAAGTCTCGCTTGCTGAGTCCCACGGTCGGCTTCGGCCGCATCATTCGTGGGCGTTCCAACGATTCGTGACTGGAGTAGGGTAACTCCCGTTAGACGGCCTGCTTCCGTCTGCTGTTCCGCTCGCTGTGTGCCTGCGGTGTACATTCAGCACCGCCGCTGCGTCTCCAACGAGGTTATACCGACGCTGCCCGTTCCTCACGACGATGACGGAGTCGCTGGACACAGAGGTCGCGGACGCCGAGTCGGTGCGGGAGACCCGCGACGAGGTCGTCGCGCGGGTGCGCCAGCACGCCGGGCAGATGGCGCGGGAGCTCGCGCGCATCGAGGGCGGCGATTACGGCCGGAAGACGTTCCGCGTGGACGGCGGCGAGTGGACCGTGAAGTACGAAGCGGGCGACCTGGAGTTCCTGCGTTTCGAGGGGCTCGGGGGGCTGGACGTGTACGTCGTCTCGACGAAGCAAGCGCCCGACCTAGAGCCGCTGTCGCGGGCGCTGGAGCACTACGACGCGCTCGTCGCGGCGTTCAACGACTACGTGGCGGGCCTGGAGGGCGTCCTCGACGACGTGCCGGACTCGTTTCCGGCTGTCGCGTCCGCGGGCGAGGTGGTCGCGGAGCGCGACCGCATCGTGGACGCTTTCGAGAACGCCGCCGACCAGATGGCCGCACAGCTCCACCGCTTCGAGAGCGGCGACTACGGCGCGTGGGCGGTGACGGTTCGGGGGACGCGCTGGGAACTCAAACGGGAGGTCGACACCGCCTCGTACGTCCGCGTCGGCGGCGAGGACGGCGTCTACCTCGTCTCCCAGTACGGCGCGCCGGCCGCGCGTGACGTCCGCGAGCACGCCGGGGCGTTCCGGGACTTCGTGCGCGCGTTCAACGAGGAGGTAGCGGAGTTGCACGACGACCTCGACGCTGTGACGCTCTGAGTGGGAGGCAGGGCCGTATCGACTGCGTTCTGGGCCGTATCTCAATGCCGGCCTGGGGGTATGGGTGTTAGGAGCCGGGTACCGGCGCTGGGAGGGAGTGCCAGGACTGGTGTATCGGGAGTGAGTGTCGGGAGTGGTGTGCCGGGCACGGAACGGATGAGCCACGGCAGTCTCAGACGGGCAACCGCGGTGCTCGAACCCCGGGGTTTAGTATACTGTCGTCCAGCCGGAGTACCACGACGTTCGGTCGCCGTCCCAGTGCCGTTCTCCCGCAGGCTCCCGGTGTTCTCCACCTGAAACGTGTCGCACGCACGTCAGACGTTTTGTGCCTTCCACTTTGGCGAGGAAACATCAACGGTTCGAGCCGTCTGGCGATTCCACGTCACGCAAACGCGTCCCACGATCCACTGTCAGGCCGGAAATACGACGCCGAGTTCACGCCGTCGCACGGTTTCCAGGTGAAACGAGAGATGGCGCGGGACTAATCGCTTAGGAGTGGACTATTCGGCCGCTGTACGGTGGTTCTCCAGTCGAACCCGACCGTCGTTCTTTCGACGGCGCTGCCGCCCGACGAGAACCGTGTCATTCATTGTAGGGTTCTCCTAACAGGATTGTTGTCACTGCCGGCCGCAACTCCGGAGAGCCACCATGGACTGCATCGTCTGTCAGCGCCGAAGCGGGTACAATCGCGCCGTCGTCGAGCTCGACAGCGGCCGCGAACTCGGTACGCTGTGCGTTCGCTGCGAACGCGAGCAGTTCGGCGAGTTCAGCGACGAACTCGGTGAGCCTGACGCGACGACGTGTGTGTTCTGCGACCGGGACGCCTTCTGGGCGCTCCCGAAGTGGCTCCCCTCGACGTACGAAACCGAGGAGAAGGTCGTTTCGTTCGTCGACTACGACCCGTCGACCGCAGCGCTCGCGCTCTGCGACGAGCACTTCGACCGCCTCGGCGCCGAGGAACTGCAACTGCACGCGGCCGCTGACGCCGCCGACCAGCGGATTCTCGGACAGGCCGAAGACTAGCGCTGCCTCCCGTCGTCTGCGCACCCCCTGGCGTTCCGCTACCCTGTGAGCATCGCCCGGTTCGGCGTCCAGTCCGGTTCAGACGTCGACAGGTGTGGGTTCGGCCGCGTATCGCGCGAACTGCACGTGGAGTACTGGCGTGAGTAGCACAGTCAGTACCGTCGCGACGACGAGCGGGGGGAGGTCGGTCGAGTTGGGGAGGGCGGCGCCGGCGGTGAAGAACACCGCGGAGAACACGACCCAGCCCGCGAGGACGACTCGTGTTCGGTGCTTCATACGTCTCGTATTACAGTTCGGGACAAAACTGTATCGGATTTCAGACTGGTCGCCTGGACGACGCGTTGTGGCGCCTCGGACAATCGGTGTCGAGTCAGCTGGGGCGGGAGGGTTGCTGCTCGGGCAGTCGTCCCAGCTCCCGAAGCCGGCCTCCGTCTACGTAACCCACGAGAGACGCTGCACTGGCCGTCTTCGTTCGGCGAGTCGTCTACGGCGGGCGCGCCTACTGCCGAGCACTGCGGCGTTTTCGGGGCCGAGTGCGGGACGGACTCGGCGGTTCGCGCTCCGGCACGTAAAACTCCATTACTGGTCAAGGGAGAAGTGTTCGCGGACGGACGTGATAGGCGTCTCTGATGGCGTGCACGAACTGCGGCCGGGGGGCCGCAACAGCCGGGTATACGGTCCGATTCGAGTCGACGAGGGGAGACGGCCGGGAGATGGACCTCGTTCTGTGTCGCGAGTGTGCCGAGGAGTTCCGCGCCGAGGGCGGAATCGAACTGGAGCACACCGGCTCTGGGGACGACCAGTGGGAGCGCTGATTCCACACCTTCATAATGCGGGCGCGACGTTTCCCACTCGATTACTGTGAGCGGGGAGCGCGCCACAGAGAACGCATCGACCGCGGGACGAACCCCGCGAATCGTCGTGGTCTGCGGGCTGCCGGGCGCGGGGAAGACGACCGTCGCGGAACACGCCGCGGACCTCGTGGACGGTCCCCTCTTCCGGACGGACGTCGTCAGGAAGGACCTCTTCCCCGACCCCGAGTACACCGACGCGGAGATGCGAGCAGTCTACGAGGAACTGTTCGACCGCGCCGCCGCGGCCGTACGCCGCGGCGACGCCGCCGTGCTGGACGGCACGTTCCAGCACAGCAACCTCCGGGACGAAATTCAGCTGGTCGGCGACCGGCTCGGCGTCCCGGTCACGTTCGTGAAGGTCGACTGCGACGCTGACACCGTCCGTGAGCGCATCCGCGCGCGCTCGAACGACGCCAGCGACGCGGACTTCGAGATCCACTGCCAGTACCGCGAGAGCTTCGACGACGTGGAACGCGAGCACGCCGTCGTGGACAACTCGAAGGGCCTGGACGCGACGCGAGCGCAGGTCACGTCGCTGTTCTAGGCTGACCGCGCCAATTTGGCGGTGTGGCTGCCGGGTGTGCGGGCAACACTGGTGGTCGAGGCGTTCGCGCGCACCGCAGGCTTTTCTTCCGGAGGCGCGAACCGCCGGGCGTGACGGGTGACCACCAGCGAGCAGACGGCCAGGACCGCGACGGCGACGCCACTGGGGACGCCAGCGACGACACCGACCCCCTGGCGTGGGAGACGAAACGCCGCGAAGTCACCTACGAGTGCCCGGGCTTCGACATCGTCCGCGAGGACGTCGAACTACCGGACGGCACGGAGACGGACTTCGACTACCTCGTCGACGACCCGGCAGTCGTCCTGCTGGCGTTCACGCCGGACGGCGAAGTCGTCCTCGTCGAGGAGTGGCGTCAGGCCGTCGGGCGCGTGAACCGGGCGCTCCCCGCGGGTGGCGTCGAGGACGAGGACGCGGACTTCGCGGCGGCAGCGCACCGCGAACTCGCCGAGGAAACCGGCTACGAGGCCGCGTCCGTCGAGAACGTGGGCGAGTTCGAGCCCGCGAACGGCATCTCGAACGCGGTCCACCACTATTACGTCGCGCGCGGATGCGAGCCGACCGCCGAACAGGACCTCGACTTCAACGAGTCCATCCGCGTCACCACCCGGCCCTACGACGACCTACTGGCGGCCGTGCGGGACGGCGAAATCCGGGACGGCCGGACCGCACTGGGCGTCCTCCAGTACGAACTCCGGTAGCGTCGTCGCCGGCCGACGACGTGGCCGTTGCCGCCGTCTTTATCGCAGTCCCGGGCGACGGTCCGGCCATGGGCGTCATCGTCTACGAGGACCCGCAAGGCGGCGTTACGGACTGGCAGACCAGCGACTCGAATCTCGGCTTCGACGACGACACCGGCCACTGGCTGGTCACCACGGAGGACGGCCGGACCGTCCGCCGCATCCCCCGCGAGCGCGTCTTCTACGTGGAGAGGAGTCAGTAGCCGGCGGCGACGGCTCCCGATGGAAACCGGCCCCGCGTGCCGAGACAGGGACAGAAACCCTTACGCGCCGCCGCTGGCTAGGGCTGGCCAATGAGAGAGGTCTTCGAGGTGACCGCGCAGGACGGCGCCGCCCGCATCGGGGAGCTGGCGATTCCGCGAGCGGGCGTGACCGTGGAGACGCCGACGCTGATGCCCGTGGTCAACCCGAACCTGATAACGGTGGCGCCCTCGCGGTTCCCGGAGTTCGGCGCGGAGATGCTCATCACGAACTCCTACATCATCAACAACGACCCGGACCTGCACGAGCGCGCCCTCGAGGAGGGCCTCCACGAGATGCTGGGTTTCGACGGCGCCATCATGACCGACTCGGGGAGCTTCCAGCTCGCCGAGTACGGCGAGATCGACACCGACACCGAGGCGATTCTGGAGTTCCAGCACGAGATCGGCAGCGACGTCGGGACGCCCGTGGACATCCCGACGCCGCCGGACGCCGACCGCGAGCAGGTGGAGCGCGAACTCGCGGAGACGCAGTCCCGCCTGGAACTCGCGGAGTCCGTGGACGTCGGCGACATGCTCGTGAACGCGCCCGTGCAGGGCGGGACGTTCGAGGACCTGCGCGAGGACGCCGCGCGGCACGCGTACAACACGGACCTCGACCTGTTCCCCGTGGGCGCGGTGGTGCCGCTGATGAACACGTACCGATACGACGCGGTCGCCGACGCCGTGCTCGCGGCGAAGCGCGGTCTCGGTCGGGACGCGCCCGTCCACCTCTTCGGCGCCGGCCACCCGATGATGTTCGCGCTCGCCGCCGCGCTCGGCTGTGACCTCCTGGACTCGGCGGCGTACGCCATCTACGCGCGGGACGACCGCTACCTCACCGTGCACGGCACCGAACACCTCGACAGCCTCCACTACTTCCCCTGCGACTGCCCCATCTGCGCGGAGCACACGCCCGACGAGGTCGAGCGCATGGGGGACGCCGCGCGCGAGCAACTGCTCGCCGAGCACAACCTCCACGTCTCCTTCGGCGAACTGCGGCGCGTGAAGCAGGCCATCAAGGAGGGCAGCCTCATGGAACTCGTTGAGGCGCGCGCACACGCACACCCGCGGACGCTGGACGGCTACCGCGCGCTCCTGGACCACAGCGAGCAACTGGAGGCGACGGACCCCGCGGCGAAGGACCTCTTTTTCTACACGTCCGCGGACAGCGCGCGCCGCCCGGAGGTGCTGCGGCACCACGAGCGCCTCGAACGCTTCGACCCCGAGGGCGACGTCCTCCTCACGGAGGGGTCGGGCAACGACAGCTTCGACGACTGGTGGAACGTCGCGCCGCCGTTCGGGCCGTACCCGCGAGCGCTGTCCACGACGTACCCGCTGAACGCGGAGACGCCGACCCGGATGGACCGCGCGGGCTACGAGGCCGCCGCCGACGGCGTCCGTCGGCTCGCCGAGGCCAACCCGGACACCGCGTTCACGCTCGCGCACCGCGACTGGCCGGAGTCGGCCCTGGAGCGAGTGCCGCCGCGCGTCGACACGGTTGACATCGTCGCGGGGGACGCAGCAGACGACACGGCCGGCGATTAAGCGGCCGGACAGCGAGCAGGCGTGTCGTTCACCGGAACGCGAGCAGCGGCCCCCTGGTCTGGACGAGGACGCGGCCGTCGGTAACGACTGGTCCCCGTCCGACGGGTCCAGCGGGCAGCGACCACGTGTCGGTGACGGTGCCGTCGTCGAGACGCAGGCGGAGGAGTTCGGTCCGGTCGTCGCCCACGCAGACGTAGACCGTGTCGCCGACCACTGTCGGCGGCGAGAACCGCCGCGAGCCGTCCGGCGGCGCAATCCGCCACAGGCGATCGCCGGACTCGGCGTCGACGGCGTGGATGCGACCCGCCGAGTCGTCTGCGCGGCGTTCGCGGACCAGTACGATGTCAGTCGTGGCGGCCTCGACCTCGTACCAGCGCCGGGCGATGCCGTCGTCGATTTGGACTTCTGTCGGCGACAGCTGGTACTGCCACAGGTCGTCGCCGCTCTCGGCGTCGAACGCGAGCAGGTCCATTCCCTCGGTCCACTTCGAGACGACTGCGGTCCCGCCGGCCACGACGGGCCCGCTTTTCACGTGTGCCGGGATTCCGTCCGTCCAGCGAACGCTCCCGTCCTCGGGGTCGAGCGCGTACAGCGTCCCCAGTGACGTCGCGAAGACGCCGAATTCGGGGTGGAACGACTGGACGACGAGGCGGTCGTCGTCGACGGTCGTCTTCCAGAGTCGGTCGCCCGAACGCGCGTGGTAGGCGTGGAGGGAACCGCTCACGCGACTTCCGTAGTAGAGTCGGCCGGCGCCGACCGTCCAGCCGCCGAGCGGCGGGTCGTCGACCCCCCAGACCTGGTCGCCTGTCGCCGCGCCGAACGCGCCCAGTGGCCCGTTCTCGTACTGGTCGACGCGGTAGTAGACGCTGTCCCCGGGTGCGCAGACTGCGGGCGCGGTGCCCGCTGGCGTGGGGAAGCGGTGGCGCCAGGCCGTCCCCGCGTCGGTGACGTCCAGTGCGTGCACCGTCCCACCGCCGGTGTCCCAGGTCGCAGCGAAGACGCGGCCGTTCGCGACGACGAGGGGGGTGTGTTCGTCCTCGCGGACCGCGTCGGTCCGCCAGTCCTCGGCGAGGTCGCTGTCGGGTGCGCTCTCGGATGGTGGATTCCGCGTGCGCGCCGGATCGTAGTCGGGAAACGGCCACTCGGTGGGCGCCCACGACAGGGCGACTGGCTCGACTGGCTTGTCGGCGTCGAGATAGGGCCGTGCGGCGTAGCCGCCTGCGAGCCCGGCGACGATGCCGCCGCCGGCAGCGAGGACACTACGTCTGGAGGGCGAACGCATCGCCCGTAGTTCTCGGCGCCACGCCAAGTGTCTTCGGTCGCTGTGCACGCGCCCTGGCGACAGTGACCGAGAACGGCAAGGCAATTGAACGCACGGCCCCGAGAACGCTGCAATGACTGAGTACTTCGAGGTGCACGCGCGCGACGCCGCGGCGCGCGTGGGGGAACTCCGACTGTCCGAGTCGGTGACGACGCCGACGCTCGCGGACGACGTCGTCGAGGACGCGGGCAGCGAGTGGTTCCAGCGGCAGGAACGCCCGGAGGGCGACGAGTCGACGGTGACGGTGCTCCCGTACCGGGGGTTCCCGTCGGGCACCGCCGAGGAGGTCCAGGCGTCGTTCGCGCCCGACTACCCCGACGTCGACTTCCCGAGCGCGGCCGTCGTCTCCCCGCAGACCGCTGCGGACTTCGGAACGGACGTCTACGTGCTGTCGGGCGCCCCGGGCATCGCGGGCCACGGCGCGGCGTTCCGGGACGCCGTCGTCGACACCCGCGAGGCGATTCCGGACGACACAGCGCTGTACCTCTCGGGCGTCGCGACGCCGCGGAACGTCGCCGTGCTCGTGTACGCGGGCGTGGACCTCGTGGACGCCGACCGCGCCGTGATTCGCGGGACGCAGGGCCGCTACCTCACGACCGATGGCGAGTACGACCTGGCCGACCTGGACGAACTGCCGTGTTCGTGTCCGGCCTGCCAGCAGACAGTCGCGGAGTTCACCCGCGACGACTGCGTCGACCACAACGTCAACGCGCTGTCCGCGGAGCTCGCGCGCGTGCGCCGCCGCATCAGGGACGGCCGCCTCCGGGACTACGTCGAGGGGCAGGCCCGCCACGAGGCGTGGGTGGCCGCGGCGTTCCGCGAGTTCGACCAGCAGTACGCGTACGTCGAGGAGCGCACGCCCGCGTTCCGGGACTCCCTGCTGCTGTCGGCGACCGAGGACACGCTGCGCCGCGTGGAAATCCAGCGGTTCGCCGAGCGCGTGACCACGCGGTACACGAAGCGCCTCGACGGACACCCCCTCCTGCTGGTGCCGTGTTCGGCGAAGAAACCCTACAGCGAGAGCCAGAGCCACCGGCAGTTCCAGGACGCCGCGAGCTATCGCGCACACGTGGTGTCGATGACGTCGCCCATCGGCGTCGTCCCCCAGGAACTGGAGCTGACGTATCCCGCCCAGCACTACGACAGCGTGGTGACGGGTCGGTGGAGCGAGGCGGAGAAGGCGTTCGTCGCACAGGTACTGGAGCAGTACCTCGAGCGGACGGACTACTCGCGTGTCATCGCGCACGTACCGCCGGAGGGCTACCGTGACATCTGCGAGCGCGTCGCCGGCCGCGTGGACGTCCCTTTCGAGTTCACCGTCGAGGACCACCCGACGACCGACGAGAGCCTCGGGGAGCTGAACGCTGCCCTCGCCGGCGAGGACAAGATCTGGATGCAGGAGCGCGAGGAAGCGACGCTGCGCGCGATCGCAGACTACTTCATCGGGGACGGCGCCGGCGACGACATCTTCGAAGACATCGAGATCCAGGGCCGGTACCCCAAACTGCAGGCGCTGGACGCGGACGGCGAACAGCTCGCCGCACTCGTCCCGCAGTACGGGTCGCTGTCGTTCACGCTCGCGGGCGCCCGCCGCTGGGTGGACAGCGACGCGCCGACCAAGCGCGTCGAGATCGACGCGTTCGTGCCGGAGGGCAGCGTGCTCGCGCCGGGCATCGTCGACGCCAGCGACGACATCCGCGTCGGCGACGAAGTCGTCGTGGAGGGCCCGCGGGCGTTCGCGATCGGGCGCGCGGAGATGGCCGGGCCGGCGATGCGGACGTCCACGCGCGGCATCGCGGTCCACGTCCGGCACAGCCAGGAGAAATAGCACGGGGCGGCGGCCAGCGGCTGTCTGATCGCCAGTGGGGGCGGCTCAGCACTTCCGGCGCGTTCGTGCCCCCGAAAGAGCTACACGTCGTGTGTGGGAAGTGTTGGCTATGCTGGTCCGCGACGTGATGTCCACGAGCGTCGGTACCGTGGACGCGAACGCGACCGTGCGGGACGCCGTCGGCCACATGCTCGAGGACGGAATCGGTAGCGTCGTCGTCACGAAGGACGGCAATCCCGCGGGCATTCTCACGAAAGTCGACGTGCTGCGGGTCGGCCACGAACACGACCGCCCGCTCAGCGAAATCCCGGTGTACGCTGCGACGAGTCGCCCGCTCGTGACGGCCCGGCCGTCGGACCCGGTACGGGTGGCCGCCGCGCGCATGTTCGAGGAGGACATCCATCACCTGCCCGTCGCCGAAGACACGACAATCGAAGGCGTCGTCACGGCCACGGACCTGCTGGACGCCCAGGACGACCTTCTCGCGGAGTCCCGCGAGGACGCCGAGCGGCGCGAGGAGTGGGACGCGTGACTGCCATCCTATTGTATAATTCTTATGTATCGGCCGCAGGAATTAGTTTTCAACGGACGGGTAGCGTTGAAGTAGTGTTTGCACCACGGAAAAATCGCCGACGGAACTCCGATGAAACTTGCCGTTGACTGTCGAGGAAACTGATTGTGCTGGGTTCCGATACTTTCAAGTTAAGAATCTACTAATGGTAGCATTGTCACATGATGACAGATGGGGAGTATCTCAACGAGGGGGTAGGGACTCGGTCAGATCCGTCCGCAGACGTGGAGGCGCCGGAGTGGGTGGTCGTGAAGTCGCTCTTGGAGGTGAACGACGCGTGTTCGCGCGCGTTGGAATCGGTGATGCTGTACGCCACCACGGACCGCCGCGACGAGCTGCCGACGGACGAACTCGAACTGCAACTGGACGAACTCATCGAGAAACAGCGACGGACCATCGCAGAACTGGAACTGGCGCGGGACGCGTTGCGGGAGCTGGACTCGTAGCGTCCGTCGCCGCGGACCGACCGGGCTTTTCTTGCGCTCTCTGATGGCGACACCCCTGGGCTCGTTCGACCGTGGACTGCCGCGAACTGCTGGCCCGTTCCGGTTCCAAAAACCTTTATTGCGGGCCGGGATACACTTCTACTGGGTGTATACTAACGGTATACGCTCGCCCCTGCGATCTCGGGTGACTTGCCCGGGGACCACGGTGCTCGAACTCGCATCCCCCGCGAGTACCACCGCTTATTCGGACGGCACTGCCCCCTGCCGCCGTCCGTTCGACGGCTCGTGAGTGCTCTAAATTTGCGTTAGCAAACTGGACAATCGACCGTCAACCGACAGTGTATGCCGCCAGTACTTTATAAAAGAGGCCCTAGTCTATTTGACCCCTGGCTTCTACTATCGACTCATGAAACTCGCAGTCCCCACGGACTTCGAAATTCTCGACGCGCTCGCCGACGGAAAACGAAACAACGCCGTCAATTTATCGTATATTCTCGACAAGAACCGCGCGTACATCAACACCCGGCTTCCCGTGCTCGCGGACTACGACCTCGTCGAGCGCGTCGGCCCCGCACCCAACAGCGGCCTGTACGAGATCACCGAGAAGGGCAAGGCCGCCGTCGAGAACCGCGAGGCCTACGAGAGCGACGACGAGGACTTCGAGGCGCGCGTCGAAGCGGCACTGGAGTGACCTGACCGGCGCGCTCACCCTCCGTGGGGGTGGGACCCCGCTGTCGCTGTGTTCTTCGATTCGGTGTGTCTCGCCGTGGCGGCTGTGCGGTGACTGATTCTGGTCCGGGAGTGGGCTGCACTCTGAGCCGGACCGCCACGACCGGCGGCTCCAAACGTCGACACCGCGTCCGCGGAAGCAATCCAGACCCCAGAATCACCGGTTAAAATCTCTCTAACTCCATAAACCAGTGGTTAGTACCGTCTCCATATACCAACAGTATCTATAAGTGGTATTGGTTGAAAGACATGACTGTCTGGTCGCCAACCGTCCAGACTTCACCCAACTGGAATGGAACGCACTCGAAGAGAATGGAAGCAAGGATGACAGTCTCGGATGACGGCGACGGCGGCGACACGCGCGACACCACGCGCACGACCATCGAGGTCCGTCGCGAGGTGTGGCGACAAGTGCGTAGTGACGCCGTTGCCGAGGGACAAAACGTCTCATCGAAGCTAGAGGAGGTGCTCGAGGATTACTACGACCTCGACTGACGCACGGTACACCGGTCTACCTGCGGAGAACGCACCGACGGAGCGGGAGTATCGGGTTCTGAGCACGTATTAATTTCAATTCCACAGATACGAAATGACAGACAGAAGAGAAAAAATCCGCGCGGTGTTCCTGACGGCGCTGATGATCGGTTCCGTATTCGGAGCCGGCATCTCGCTCACAGGGAGTGCCGTCGCTGCTGAAAATGCTGGACCCGAGGAGTTCTCCGATCTGGGAACAGATGCGGGGGTCCTCGCGGCTGGCGAAACTGCAGTCGTACAGACAATCGAAGTGAATGATACAGACGGTGGTGACGACACGAACGCAACCACGTTGACCTCCGTCAACGTCAATAGTACGGCGTCCAACACCGTCTCCGCGTCGAACGTCTCTGAGGTCGCCATCCTCAGCAGTGACGGGACAGTGCTCAATTCGTCCTCGTCGCCGTCCGCCGTCTTCAGCGGTGGGCAGGACTTTGACATCACGGACGTCACCATTCCCGACAACGGGAGCACCGAGATTCAGGTGCAGGTGACGATCGCGTCCGACGCCAGCGACGACGGCGAGACGCTCGCACTCCAGACAGCGGCTGACTGGACCGAGGGCGGTAGCTCGGGCACCACGTCGGCCGTTGCCGACGGTGCGACCGAGACCCTCGACACGGTCGCGCCCGACCTGAAAAGCGCCTCGACGGCTGACTCGGACAATGACGGGACGGTCGACACCATCTCCGTCACGTTCTCCGAGAACATCAACGACAACACCGTCGAAGCCGGCGACTTCTCGCTGAGTTCGGGGAGCGTCGACGGCGTCGACACCGGGTCGACCGCCAACGACACTACTCTCGACCTCACGGTCAGCGGCGTGGGCGACACGGCCGCGAGTCCGGACGTCAACGTGTCTGCTGATTCGGTCGAGGACACCGCCGGTAACGCGGGTCCCACGTCCGAACAGCAGGTCACCGCGACCGACAGCGCTCAGCCGGTCGTGACTGACGTGACACTGAACCAGACGGTCGTCAACAACGCGGACGCGCCCGCGGACGTTGAAGTCAACCTCACGTTCAGCGAGAACGTCAGCAACTACACGGACGGTGACGTCCAGATTGTAGACGGCTCGCTGACGAACTCGCCGCATACCGTCGATGGGTCGACGGACAATAACACGTTCTCCGGGACGGTCACGATTAACGACAACGACGACGACGTCGTTGCGAACCTGACTGTCTCCACCAACCTGAACGGTGAGAACGGCAACAGCCTGGTCGCCTACGACCAGGAGGAGCTGACCGTCGACACCGACGAGTCGCTCAAACTCGTGAGCGCCGAGACGGCTGACCTTGAGGACGACGGGATGGTCGACACCATCAACGCCACGTTCAGCGACGACGTCGACGACTCCACTGTTCAGTCGGCAATCGACGATAACGACTTCTCCATCAAGGAGGGGACTATCGAGAGCCTCAACGGTGGCGTCGCGGACGACGACACCGTCTCCCTGGAGGTCAGTGGCGTCGGCGACACGGCCGCGACGGACGAGATTACGCTGTTCTCGAAAGTTCTCGAGGACACGGCAGGTAATCCCGGTCCGAACGCACCGACTGGCATCAACGTCGACGACGGTGCCAGCCCGATTGTCACGGACGTCACGCTAAACGACACGGTCGTCAACAAGTCTGAGGCGCCCGTGGACGTCGAAATCAACGCGACGTTCAGCGAGAGCCTCGATACTGACGACCCCGACGTCTCGATTCTCGGGCTCTCGCAGAGTCCCACGACAATCTCACAGGGTGGCGACGGTGACAACGAACTGTCCGTCGTCGCTACCATCCAGGACAACACCGAAGACGTCGAAGCGAACGTCGAGATCTCGGGCGGTAACGACGGCTCCGGAAACTCCGTCGAGACGTTCAACGAGACTCGCCTGACCGTCGACACCGAAGTTCCGTCCGTGACGGTGAACGGCACCGAAGCACCGGTGGGTGAGGTCGTCAGTGACGAACTCGACCTGACGACGTTCTTCGACATCCAGAACGACGACGGTGGCACGACTACCTATCTCATCAACACCACGAACGGTGGGAGTGACTACACGGAAGTCTCCGACCCCTCGTCCTTCGACACGAACAGTATCGACGACACGGCCTATCTGACGGTTCGTGCGATCGACACTGACGACGTCGAAAACGAGGACCAGGCCACCACGGGTGACATCAACGTCGACAACACTGCGCCGGACGTAACCATTGACGTGCCTTCGGAGACGCAGGCCTCGCAGTCCGACGGCACGCTCTACGTCGAGACGACGATTGACGAGCTGAACCCCGACGAGAATGCCACGGTCGTACTCGAAGGCGGAAACAACTACATCGAGTACAACGCGACGACGACGGATCTCGACAGCGGTATCGACCTCCGTCTCAACACGTCCGCGAACGCGTCCGCGAACGGTGCGCGTCTCCCGGACCTCAGCGCGACGGAAGGCTCGTTCGACACGCAGACGGTCTACGACCTGTCGGTGACTGTCAACGACACCACCGGCAAGTCCACGACCGAGACGAAGAGCGACGCGCTCTTCCTGGACGACACTGCGCCCGCGAACTTCAGCCTGGTCGAACCGACGACGCCGACCGAGTACGAGACCGGTGACGGCCTCCAGATCGCCTACGGCTACACGGAGGACAACACCGACGAGGTGACGGTCTCGCTCACGAACGAGTCCGGCGCCGTGGCGAACATGACCGTCGACGAGTCGCTGTACGTCGACGACGGCGTCATCAAGAGCTTCGAAGCGAACCTCTTCGAGTCCTTCGACACGAGTTCGCTCGCCGACGGCCGGTACAACGTCTCCGTGACGGTGACCGACCTCGCCGGCAACGAACTCACTGATTCGACCGACAACGCGCCGGTCGCAATCGACAACGACGACGAGAACGGCGCTGTCAGCTTCAACGAGGTCACGGCGACCGCCGACCTCAACGAGACGTCCGAGCAGGTGACGATCGACGTCACCTACAACGTCTCTGTGACTGACTACGAGGACCCCGGTGCGATTAACCCGGGCGAGGAAGTCCTCGAGAACGTCACGCTTGACGCTGCCGACGACTTGGTGACCTACGACACGACGTTCTACGACGCCTCTGAAACGTCGTACGATAGCGACTCCGATCAGATTGCCGTCGAGAACTTCGACGACGTCGAGGTCACCTCGAACAAGACGATTACCGCAACGAAGACGGTCGACGTCAACCGCATCGACGCGGTGACTGACGAAGGTGACCGCGTGCTCGACTACACGGTCAACGTCAACAACAAGGACGTCAGTGTCACTGCGGAGTCCACGTCCGACAGTGCGACCGACAGTGACAGTGTCGCGTCCGACAGCGCGACGCTGGTCAGTCAGAACGCGCTCGTCCCGAGCATCGAGCACGTCGAAGTCGACAGCATCGACACGCCGAGCGACTCGCTGACCATCACGTTCGACCGTCCGGTCGGCATGGCTGGTAGCGACGTCTTGACTGACGACTTCGTGTACGAGGACGTCAGCGACGACCAGACGAACTACGTGACCGAACTCGACGGTGACGCCACCGACGGGGACACGACGGTTACGGTCACGCTTGCACACGACGTCACTGAAAGCGACGTCGGCACGGACATCGTCAGCGTCCAGCCCGACGTCTTCGAGAGCGTGCAGTCCGGCGAGAACGTCTCGGCGGTCAACAGCACGTTCGACGAGACGGACGCGCCCGCGTTCGACTTGTCTGAGTACGACGTCGGCTCGAACGCGTCGACCATCGAAGTCGGCTTCGACCAGCCGGTCGTCGCCGAGGACGGTGAAGCGTTGACCGCGGACAACTTCACCTACACGGGTGACGCGTCCGTGGCCAGCGTCGACCACAGCGCAGAGTCCGAGACCGCCACGGTCCACCTCGACAGCGAGGTCACCGACGGCGAACTCGACAGTGCGGCGATCGAGGTGTCCGGCGTCTCCGACCGCTTCGACAACGTGGCCTCCGACAGTGCCACGGTCGTCGACGAGACGAAGCCGTCGGACCTCGAAGTCCTCGAACCGACCGACCAGCAGATCGTGCAGTCCGGTGACCTGTTCGACGTCTCCTACCAGTACGTCGACAACGTCCCGGACAACGTCGACAACGCCGTCATCAAGCTCGAAGGCGACACGGACACGTACACCTACCAGGTGGACGACACGTCCTACGTCACGAACGTGAGCAAGAGCCTCACGCTCGACCTCGACGACGGTGCGAAGGGAGCCCTCACTGACGGCGCGTACAACCTCACCATCGAGGTCACCGACGCCGACGGCAACATGGATAGCGTCACCATGGAAGACGCCGTCGTCGTCAACGACGAGGGTCCGAACGTCGAGGACGTGACTGTGACGAGCGGTGTCGACGACGTCGCGCCCGACTCGACGCTGAACGTCACGTACGACTACGAACCCGCCCCGGACGCGACGAGCGTGATGGTGTGGGTCGTCGACACTGACGACATCGGGAACTTCACTGGTGACCTCGAGAACGTCACCTACGAAGTGCACGAGGTGTCCGTCGACCACGGTATCGTCGACGACAAGAAGGTCAGCGTCGACCTCTCCGGAGACCTTCCGGACAACGAGGAGTACGCAGTCTACGTGAGTGCGACCGACGTGAGCGGCCTGATGAGCGACCTCCGAGTCGCCAGTCACCTCGTCGACGTGAACGCCGAGAAACCGACCATCGAATCGGTCGAGGCGAACACGGGCGACGACTCCGTCACGGTGACGTTCAACGAAGATGTGACCACCACCGACGGTGACAACATCACGCGTGCCGACTTCGCCTACCAGGACGTCAACAGCGCTGGTGCGAGCAACATCGAGTCCGTGGACGACATGGGCGACGAAGTGGTGCTGCACCTCGACAGCGACGTCATCACGAGCGACCTCGGTAGCGACCTCGTGAACGTCGCTGACGGCGCACTCGAAGACATGGACGAGTACGACCCGCGGCCGGTCGACTCGAACGCAGTCGCACTCTCCGACTCGACCGAGCCGACGGTCGGACTGGTCGACGCCGGTCCGATCAACGCGAACAACGAAGAGAGCTACACCGTGACGGTCGGTACGACGAGCGAAGTGACCGACGTCTCGGTGACGCTCACCGGTCCGTCCGGCACCGAGCTCTCCGCGAGCGACGCCGCTGCGACGGGTGACGCGACGCTCACCTTCAACGCGAGCACGCTCGAGGACGGTCAGGTCGACGTCGACGTCGAACTGACCGACGCGGGCGGCAACACCGCGTCCGCCTCGGTGATGACCGAGAAGGACACGGTCGCGCCGACCATCGACGTCGCCGCGGCGAACCCCGGCGGCAGTCTGGACGCCGGCGGAAAGACCCAGATCGTGGTCGTGACGTTCTCCGAGGCGGTCGACGCTGACTCCGTCTCGGCTGACGCGTTCACGGTCACGAGTGACGCGCACTCTGTTGACGACGTTCTCAACAGTGACCTGCTCACGAACGACGACGAGGTCTGGCTGCTGCTGAACCAGTCAGTCCCGACCGCAGCCATCGACGACGGGTCGGTGGCCCAGGTCGAAGCCCCCGGCATCACTGACGAAGTCGGCCAGAGCGTGACGAACGCCGTGAACCTCACCGACGAGGACGCGGGTAGTATGTACGCACCGACTCACACGCCGAGCTTCAGTGAGATCTCGGCGGAAGCCGGTGACGAGAACGTGACGGTCACGTTCGACGAAGTGGTCGAAGCAGGTGACGGTGGCGACCTCACGGCTGCCAACTTCACCTACCTCGACACCAACAGTGCGAACGTCAGCGCGGTCGACAGCGTCACCCAGACCGGGCCGCAGACGGTCGTCGTGACGCTCGACGCCGAGCTGACCGAGGGCGACCTCGCGTACGACAGGATCGCTGTCAACGAGGACGCCGTGTTCGACACGTCCGGCAACGTAATGCCGACGTCGAGCACGCCGTTCGACCTGGAACCCGGCCTCAGCACGTCCACCGAGGACGGCGCTGTGACGCTCCAGGTCACCACGCTGAACGACATCGAGACCGCGGTCGGCGACGGTCTCACGGTCGAAGAGACGAACCTCGAGCTGGCGTCGCTCGAAGGCTTCACGCTCGAAGACCGCTTCACGGCGAACGTTTCCGCCGAGGACTTCACTGAAGTCGAACCCGGCGTCTACGAGACGTCGGTCGACGTGCCCGGTGACGACGCGTACACAGTCTCCGGACTCGTCGACGGTGAAGTCACGACGGAACAGGTCATCGTGAACGAGGAAGCGCCGCATCCGACCGACGCGGTCATCCTCGACGTCACGAGCGAAGCGCAACTCGACGACACGCGGGACACCACGCACATCCGCGTGCTGTTCAGCGAACCGATCGACGGGAGCGAAATCCTGCCGAGTGACGTCTCCATCGAGAACTTCGACGGCGAAATCGTCGAAGTGCGCGATGGCGGCCTGTTCGGCAGCATCGAAATCGTCGTCGACGGCCAGGTCCAGACGGGGGCCTCGCCCGACGTGACGATTGCTGGCGACAGCTACGCGGACCTCGCTGGGACCAGCGGTGCGAGTGAGAGCGGCACGGTGGTCCACACCGACGCGCTCCAGCTCAGCGAAGGCAAGAACTTCGTGTCCGTGCCCGCGGCGGCAGGCGAACTGTCGCTCAGCGAGCTCGACACGTCCGCTGTCGACGCGATCTACGCGTACGACGCGGAGTCCGAGTCGTGGGACGCCTACGACCCGGACGCCCCGTCGAACGACTTCACGTCGCTGGAGGGTGGCGAAGGCTACATCTTCGTGATGGACGCTGACGCCACGCTCGACGTGAACGTCTACAACATCGCTGGCGCGGACGCCGGTGCAGACGTGACGGCACCGGCTCCGAACCAGCAGACGCTCACTGAGGGCTGGAACCTCATTGGGCACTACCAGGAGTACGACCAGGCGGTGCCGACCGCCCTGTCGTCTGTTGGTATGTACAACGTCTACGAACTGTACGCGCAGTCCGACTCGTCGGCGTCCTTCGAGTACCAGTCCTACGCTGCAGGGGACTTCGACTCGATGGAACGCAGCGAGGCGTACTGGGTGTTCGTGACGAACGACGAGGTGTACACCGAAGCGAACGGTCAGTACATCCAAGACCCGACACCGACTAACACCGCGGCAGTCGCGGTCTAACACCGTCCCTTCCACATCTTTGGGGGTAACTACAACACGATGACACAACACAACGACGGAAGGCGATGGATTCCCGCCGCTGCACTCGTAGCCGTGGTGCTCCTCGTCACTGCCGGGTTCGCCGGCGTCGCGGTCGCGGAACCGCCGCAGCCGCCCCATCGGTTCTTCGGAACCGTGGAGGACGCCGACGGACAGGCAGTCGAGGGCGTGACGGTCGACGTCGTCTACGAAGGCGACGTGGTCGCGTCCGATACGACTGACGAGGACGGCTTCTTCGACATCCGCGTTTCGAGCGAGGACGTCGCAGAGGGCGAGACGGTGACCGTCACGACAGGTGACAGTTCCAGGTCGTACGAGTTCACGTCCAGCGGGTCGACGGAAGTCCCGCTCACGGTGGACCGCGACTCGGACGACTCCGACGACGGGAGCGACGGCAGCGATGACACCACCACGACCACCACGACGCCGGCCGCAACGACCACCACAACGAGTGGTGGCGGTGGCGGCGGTGGCGGTGGCGGTGGCGGCGGTGGTGGTGGCGGCGGTGCGGCGACCACCACGACACAGTCGACGACTGAGCAGGCGACGACTGAGCAGTCGACCACCGAGCAGTCGACGACTGAGCAGGCGACGACTGAGCAGTCGACCACCGAGCAGTCGACCACCGAGCAGCCGACGACTGACGATCAGGGGGGTCCGGAGACGACGGAAACGTCCGAGGAAACCACTGATGACGGAGACGACGAATCTGGTGGTTCGATTCCCGGCTTCGGTCCGGGGATAGCAATTGTCGCGGTTCTCGCGGCTGCGTTACTCGCGCTCCGGCGCGGGTAATCAACTGCTACTGCGTTTTATCGATACGCGGTAGCGGCGGTTCGAACAGCAACTGCGGTGTTCGCCGTTTGGGGGCCGAGTAGAAGCTGTTCTCGACCAAACAGGAGTAATTATATATACTGATAGTATATACTGAATCCCATGGGGCAAACTCGCCGAAACTTCCTGAAAACCGCCGCCGCCGCGGCAGGTGGCATCGCACTCGGTAGCCAAACGGTAGTCGCGAAAGGCGTTCTCGAAAACCAGTTCTTCGTCGACACGGACTCCAGCGACTCGGACCTGTGGCGACAGGACGTGGAGATCATTGACGAGGCCGAAGCGACTGGGTTCGCGTCGGTGAACGCCGAGGAGAGCGACCTCGAAGGATACGGGCTCGACTTCGCGCGCGAAATCGAATACGAAATCTCACCGCCCGACGTCCCGGAGGGAGCGCCTGCGTTGACGGAGGACGCCGAACCCGACGTGCCGTCTCCGGAGGCCCACGAGGGCAGCGGAACGCCCGCTCCATACCCCCTCCAGTGGGACAAAGAAGCACAGAACGTCCGCGCCCTCCACGAGGAAGGCATCACCGGCGACGGCGCGACAGTCGCAATCATCGACAGCGGCATCGACGCCGACCACCCGGACCTCGAAGCGAACGTGAACACCGACAAGTCCGCGAACTTCTCGACGGCCGACGGCATCGGGGCCCGTGGCGAATACCACGGCACCCACGTCGCGGGTATCGTCGCTGCATCCGGTGACAACGCGTCCTCCGGCGGCCCGTACGTCGTCGGGAACGCGCCGGACGCCGAACTCGTGGACCTGAAGATATTCCCGTTCAAGTCCAGCGCAAGCATCATTAGTGCCGTCGAGCACGCGATCTTGTCCGCGGACGCGGACGTTGCGAACATGAGCTTCGGCCCGGCCAATCCGTACGGGCCGAGCGTCGACTCGCACCTGAGCGAAAAGGCCTACCGCCAGCTCGGCGAACTCGCAGTCGAGAACGGGACGCTGCTCGTCGAGTCTGCGGGGAACGCCGACGCGAACATCGACGCCGTCCCGGAAACCGTGACGAACACCGGAAAGGGGACCGTCGAGGGGTTCCTGGAGGTCAGCGCTACGGGTCCGGTCTCAAACCCCAGCAATCTGCCGGAGTTCGGCACCATCGCGCCGACACACGCCCCCGCGTACTACACCAACTACGGTCCGGAATCCATCGACGTCAGTGCCGCTGGCGGGAACGTTCTCGGAACGGACTTCGACGGCGTCCTGAGTACGATGCCGCCCGAGGCCGCAGGCGGGTTCACTCGAATCGGTCCCAATAGCGAGTACGGGACGCTTCACGGGACGAGCATGGCTGCACCGAACGTCGCTGGCACGGCGGCACTCATTGCGGCCGAGAACCCGGACGCGTCGCCCAAGCAGATCCGGTACCTGTTGAAGAACACGGCGACTGAACTCGACGTGGAGTATCCCGACATTTTCGGGATCTTCGGCATCGGGCTCGGCTACTTCGAGTCGACGAACGGAACGATCTTCAACGACTTCGAACTGGAGGACCCGTACACGTCCCAGCGGTACCGCGGTGACGGTCACATCGACGTCACCGAGGCCGTCGAAAAGGGCGTTCCGGACGCTCTCGAGGGTGGGATTCAGGTCGAGGGTACCACGTATTACCCGACAGACCCGGACAACGACGGCTTGTACGAGGACGTGAACGGTGACGGCGTCGTCGACATGGAGGACGTCGAACTCCTCTATCAGATTGCGCTACGGAACGTCGTCGGACCGGACACCGAAGCCTTCGACTTCAACGGCGACGGTCGGTTCGACATGTACGACGTGCAGCAACTGGTCCGCGAAATCCAGTAACGGGCAGCCGAGCTTTCGGCGGCGCTGCCCCATCGGTTCTCGACGACGCGGTAATTTTCCTGCGGGCGCTCTCTCGCTCGAGTTCTCCTGTGGTCACCCTCTGGTTCCTCGAGGACAACTGGCCGTTCGGGATTGTGGTCAGTCCTTCCCGAGGAATGCTGGAACCAGCCTATAGCGGACGCTGCTGCTACGATTAGGTGCCGGAACACGGTCGTGGCTGAGACGGCGCTACTGGCCCAGAAGCACGCCGAGCGTCGTCGTCACGACGCTGCGCTTCCGTCGCGTTGGTGGCTCGGTCGCCGAGTCACTCGCCCGGCAGGCTTTCAGTGGGGATACGCCGGTGCGTTCGCGCGAGCGCCGCCAGTTCGGGTCTCCCCGCCTTATTCACGTTCGTGTATCTTCGAGCGTTTCCAAAAGAGTCTTTGACCACGGACGCCCACATTCAGTCGATGACTGCGTACACCGCGACGGTGACGGTCCGACTCAAGCACGGGGTCCTCGACCCGGAAGCCGAGACCACGCAGCAGGCGCTCGAACGCCTCGGATTCGACCTCGAGGACCTGCGCTCGGCGGACCGCTTCGAGATCGACATGGAGGCCGCCGACGCCGACGACGCGGCCGACCGCGCGGGCGAGATGGCCGACCGACTGCTCGCGAACCCGACCATCCACGACTACGACGTGGCGGTCGAAGAGACCGAATGACAGTAGCAGTCGTCCGCTTCGGCGGGTCGAACTGCGACCGCGACGCCGTCCGCGCGCTAGAGCGCCTCGGCGTGGACGCCGACATCGCGTGGCACGAGGACGGTCTCCCCGCGGACACCCAAGGCGTCGTCCTTCCGGGCGGCTTCTCCTACGGCGACTACCTCCGCGCCGGCGCGATGGCCGCCCACTCCCCAATCATGGACGAAGTCCGCGACCTCGCAGAGAACGGCGTTCCCGTGCTCGGGGTCTGCAACGGCGCGCAGATCAGCTGCGAGACGAGCATGACACCGGGTGCGTTCACGACGAACGCCAGTGCGCGCTTCCAGTGCGAGCACGTCCACCTCCGCGTGGAGAACGCCGACACGCCGTGGACCGCCGCCTTTGACGAGGGCGACGTCGTCCAGATTCCCATCGCGCACGGCGAGGGGCGCTTCGAGATTGCCGACGAGGCCTACGAGACCCTCGAACGCGAGGACCGCATTCTCTTCCGCTACTGCGACGAGGACGGCAACGTCACCGACGACGCGAACCCGAACGGCTCCCGCGGCAACGTCGCCGGCATCCTCGGCGAATCCGAGCACGTCGCCGTGATGATGCCCCACCCCGAGCGAGCGTCGCTCCCCGAACTCGGGCTGACGGACGGCCAGGGCGTCCTGACCGCGTTCGCCTGACGGTTATTCTCGGAGCGTTTCGAGCGCGTCGATGGTGATGCACCAGGACTCCTCGTCGGCGGTCGCTGCGCCAGACGGGGTGCCGCCGAGGACGAAGTTCGGTTCGCCCTGTTTCTCGCGGGTACTGCGCTCGGTCGTCGGGTGGTACGGCAGGAAGATGCTGTGGCCTGCCTCCTCGAAGGCGTAGTGGCTCACCGTGCCGGGCGCGTCGGCCATCGCGTCGGCGAGGGTCTCGCTCATCTCGCTGGCCGGCCAGACGCCATCGTCGCGGCCCGAGACGAGCACGACGTCCGCGGTCACGTCGTCGACGGGGAGCCTCGCCGCGTCGAGGGCGTCCTGCGGCGCCTCGGCGACGAAGGCCTCGTACATCTGGCGCGTGCGGAGGCCGCGCTCTGTTTCCGCTGGTCGCCCCTCCGGGCCTGGGTGTGGGAGCAGCGGGAGGGGGTCACCGTCGACTGTCCAGGCGCACGGCGGCGGACCGCACCCTCCTTCGTCGCACGCCCCGAACCAGGCGTACGCACTCGGCGCGTAGGCAACGACGACCCCGACGTCGGCGCGCTGGTTCGCGGTGAGGAGCGCGAGTTCGCTCCCGCGTGACGCGCCCACGACGCCGACGTCGCCATCCGTAACACCATCGAACTCCCGGATACGCTGGATAGCGTCTCCGACGTACGAGACGGGGACCTGCGCGAAATCCTCCGGGACCGGACTCGGGCCGCCGAAGTACCGGAGCGCCAGCACCGCGAACCCGTGGCTGGCGAGCACGCGGGCCTTCCGGCCGTACGTTTCGCCGCCGGACCCGTGGAGCGCAACCACGCCGGGATGCGGGCCTTTCTCGGTGGAGACGTAGAGAGTGCCGGCGACGCCGTCTGTCTCGGGGTCGAGGTCGCAAGCCTCGACGTTCGGCGCGACGCGCCGTGAGACGGTCTCCTCCGCGAGGACGTCGCCGTCGACTGTCGCGGTGAGGTGGAGGTCCGTGGCTTCACGATCGTCGTGGGTGTCGACTGGGTCGTCCCCTATACACTCGGCGAACTGCACCAGTCCCATCGGGCGCACGCCGTCGTAGTCGCCGGCAACGGGGGCGTGCTCCGTGAGGTCGACGTGGCCGTCGGCGTCGGCCTCGAACGTCGCCTCGCTGGCCCACTCCGTCCCGAGGTCCGTGAACGAAGCTTCGACCGTGACCCGCTGTCCGGGGTCGAGGCCGGCGACAGCGAGCGAGAGCGAGTCGTCGACGGGGGCGTCGGCGGGGACCTGAATGGTCGGCGCGGCGGTGCTGTCTGCTGGAGCGTTTGCTGGCATGGTGGCGTTGTGACTGGGGGCGTTCAGGTGGTAGTACGCGAACGGCGACGAGCACGGTGCCCGCCGCGAGCGGTCGATGTGGGTGTCTGGATGCGACGGCAGTAGCTATGGAGAACTGATAGAAGAAGCCACCGATTTAATTTCATCCTTCCCTACTCTTAATAATTCTCGGCCTGGGGACTTAGTGGTTTTCCCGACTGTGCTGACACTTACTCCGCCAGCGGCAGATTGTAACTCGTCTCGCGCTCCACAACGGCCTCGTGAGTCGCCTCGCACTCGCAGGACACCTCCGAGAACACCGAGGGGTCCTGCCGGAGGTCGAAGTCCTTGATGGCTTCCTGCACGAGGTCGTCGCACTCCCCGCAGTTGTGCGGCCCCCGATCGCTTCCGTGCCCGACGGGGTCCGAGACCACGATGGCGTCGGCGTCCGCCGTCGATTCGAGCACGTCGGCGACGCTCCAGAGCCACGGCGGCCGGTAGCCGCCCCGGAAGTGCAGCTGGTCGACCATCGTGTACCGCTGGACGTTCGTCGGATTCATCGACACCGTGTGGCAGCCGTCGACGGCCGCGCAGTCGCGCACGGACTGCTTCATGTCCGCGATGGCCTCCGACTCCGAGAGGAACGGCGGCTTCAGCAGGAGGTACGCTTTGACGCCGGCGCCGGCGTCCGTCGCCTCGGCGTCCGCTTCCCGGGCCTCCGCGCACGCCGCCTCGAAGTCGCTGAAGTCGAAGTACTTGTTCACGCAGTCGTGGCGCACGCGGTCGTTCGCGGTCTCCAGGCCGACCGCGACGTCCGTCTCCAGGCCGACGTCGGTGAAGTCCGCGATCTTCTCGCGGTCCACGAAGTCCGGCAGGCTCTCGACGACGATGCGCTCGCGGTCCGCGAACGTCTCGGCGATGGCCTGCCGCGTTTCGGCCGGGACCTCGCGCTCGTCGAGGAACGACCCGCTCGTGTAGATCTTCACGAGCCCGCTGTCGTGGTCGGCCTCCTCGCGTTCGTGGTCGAGACACGCCTCGACCTGCGCCAGCAGGTCCTCGTGGGCGACGCTTCCGCCCTCGACGGACTCGGCGACGTAGCCGCACATCGTACAGCCGCCGGCGCGCGCCCACCGGCACCCACCGGTGTTCAGGATGATGGTGAGGCTCTGGTAGACGCCGTCCGGCGTGTTGTCCTCGTCCAGCCACACCCGAGTCGGCTCGTCGGGCGCGTAGTCCTTCGAACCCTTCTCCTCGCGCAACTCCCGCATGACCTTGTTGTGGGCGTCCATCCCCCGCCCCTGCTCGTAGACCTCCGCGCTCGGCTCGCTCATTGGTACGCAGAAGCCGTCGCTGCCGTAAAGCCGCTTCGTCTATTCTTCGACGGCCTCGGCGCGTCCCGGCGATTGCTGCACGTCGTGCTCTGAAAGCCCCCGGGCGGCTCCGCTCCCGCGGCTCCCCGTGCTCCTCGGCCGCCGACCTGCGGTGCTCGCTTCGCCGGGGTTCCCGGACCTCCCCCCGCCCTTTCGGTCCGCCGAGGAGTCCGCTGTATCACCGCCATCGCGAACGTGAGGCGGTTCGTTGTGCATCCTCCCCGCTGTTCTTGAACGTTCGGTGCTAACATGTCACTATGAGCCTCCGGGGCGCGCTCGCTGCCGCCGTCGACGCCCTCGAACCCCGGCCGCGACTCGTAGACTGGTCGCTGTTCGCGCTCGTCGCCGCGGAAACGGTCACCGGCCTGGTGTCGTTCACCGTCGGCACGCCCAGCGGGTGGCCGGTCTTCTGGCTGCACCGCGTGCTCGGCGTGCCCGTCCTCGCGCTGCTCGCGTTCAAACTCGCTCGCGTCCGTCGGAACCTCACGGCCCCCGCGAACTGGCGACCCACCACCCTGCTGTCCGTCGCTACCGCGCTGCTGGCCATCGGCGCGCTCGCCACCGGCGCCGCGTGGGTGTTCGGCGTGGACGTCCGCGTCTCCTACTGGACGCTGCTGAGCGTGCACGTCGCGTTCGGCCTGGTGTTGCTGGCGGTCGTTCCGGTGCACGCCGCGACGCGCTTCCGACCGCTCCGCCGTCGCGACGTCGAGGGCCGACGCAGCGCGCTCCGGTACGCCGGGCTGTTCGTGGCCGGCGCCGTGGCGTACCGCGCGCAGGAAGCCGCCAACGCCGCGCTCGAGACGGCGGGCGCGGACCGCCGGTGGACAGGCTCGCAGCCCCGCGACGGCGACGGCAACGACAGCTTCCCGGTGACGTCGTGGGTCGCCGACGACCCCGCTCCCATCGACCGCTCGGACTACCGGCTGTCCGTCGCTGGCCGCGTCGAGACGCCGCTCGAAGTGGCCGTCGACGACGTCGACGCTGGCGACGAGACGCGCGCGCTCCTGGACTGCACGAGCGGCTGGTACACGGAACAGGACTGGCGCGGCGTCCGCGTCGGCGACCTCCTCCAGAGCGCTGGCGGCGCCACCGACGGCGCCACTCGGGTGCGGTTCGTCTCCGTCACGGGCTACCGGTGGACCCTCCCCGTCGAGGAGGCCCGCGACGCGCTGCTGGCGACCCACGTCGGCGACGAACGCCTGACACACGGCCACGGTGCGCCGGTGCGACTCGTCGCGCCCGGACGGCGCGGCTTCCAGTGGGTGAAGTGGGTGACGCGGGTCGAGGTCCGCGCGCGCCGCGACCCCGCGCAGTGGGTCGTCACGCTCGTCAGCGGCTTCGACTGAATTCGAACGCGAGCGCGCCGGACCAGGCACCCACGAAGTTCGCGAACGCGTCCAGCACGCTCGCGGTCCGGCCGACGAACGGCTGGACGAGTTCGACGCCGGCACCGATGAGGGTGACAGCGCCCACGACGACCGCCAGTTGTCGGAGGGTTCGCGCGTTGCGCGCGCCGGCGACGAAGAACGCAATCGCTCCGTACCCCGCGGCGTGCATGAGTTTGTCAGCCCCGGACGTCACACCGCTGGCCGTGGACGCGGGCGCCAGCGACGCCGCAACGACGGTGACAGTCACGAGCACCGCAGCCGTCCACCACTGCCGCGGCGTCAACGTGCGAGGCGGCAACGGGCGCGGCGTCACTCCTCGAAGACGGCGAGCGCGTCGTCCAGCGGCGGGGCGTCGAACCACTCGTGGCCGGTGTAGCGGTTCGCGCCCGCCGCGTACATGTCCGCCGTCGCCTGCACGAGCTCGTCCGGGAGCGGGTCGGGTGCGTCCTCGCAGAGGTCCCGCCAGTCGGCGACGCCGCGGTCGTCGGCCTCCCGCTTGGCCTCGCCGACGGCCTCCACCCACCCGGGGTCGGTACGCTTGTAGTACTGGCGCACGACCTCCTTTGAGACCTCGCGGCCGTCGTACGCGAAGCGGTTCTCGTCGAACGTCCCGACGACGTCGGCGACGCGGAGCTCCCCGTCCACGTACAGGCACTCGATTTTCCCGTCCTCGTGCGTGAAGCCGGCCGCGTCGGCGCGCTCCGTGACGACGCGGTTCACTTCCCGTGCGAGCGCGTCCAGTCGCTCGATGGCCGCCTCGCCGGCGATTTCGTCGGCGGCCGCCCGCGACAGGTATCGGTCCTGTTCCTCGTACTTCGTGGAGAACTCGACGACGGGCTCCGGGAGGTCGACCGGCTCGTCGGGCCACTCGTCGTAGTCCAGGTCGAACTCGCCGGGATCCCGGCGCGTCCGGAGGCTGGAGCCGACCGGCACGCTGTTCCGGAACACGACCTCCAGGGGCACGAGGTAGTTGCCGTCCGCGGCGGCGTGGTAGGCGTCGTAGTCGTAGCCGTTGTGCGTGCCGCCGCCGTCGCCCTCGAAGGGGAGGTCGGGGACTTGCGTGAGGCCGACGACCATCTCGGTCGGCGGTTCGGCGGCGTCCGCGAGCGGGACGGTCTCGGCGTCAGCGCCGTCTCCGGCCCCGCCGTCGCGAACCCCCTCGTAGTGCGTCGGGACGCCCTCGGTCTCGAGGAGTTCGAAGTTGAACGCGCCCATGGTGCAGAGGCTGGCGCCCTTCCCGGGAATCAGGTCGGGCATCTCCCCCCAGTCGAAGACGGAGTACCGGTCGCTGAACTCGAAGACACCGCGACCCAGCGCGTCCGCTTCCGGCCCCGCCTCGACGCGGAGGTCCTTGACGCTCTTCATGCGTGTACGGGCGTCGGGGACCACCATGAATCTTTCACTCCCGTGCCCACAACCCCAACGTTTCGAGTGGAGATGTGCACGTTCGCGTAACGCCGCGCCGGGTTGGCCGCTGTGGCAGCCTTTTTGCCCGTGGCTGTACTCCGGGCGACCATGACTGCGGACGCCAGCGACGTCGACTTCGACGTGGTCCCCGAGACAGACCAGTCGTTCGAGAACGCGCTGGCGAACGCCCGCGCCGGCCGCCGCCTCTCGGTCGCGGACGGTATCGAACTCATCACCACGGGCACCGACGTCGACGGCATCGACCAGCGGCGCAAGGAACTCGTCCTCGAGGCCGCGGACCGCCGCCGCGCCGACGTCGTCGGCGACGAGGTGACGTTCGTCGCGAACGTCAACAACAACGTCACCACGGCCTGCAACACCGGCTGCCTGTTCTGCAACTTCAAGGACACCGCCCACCAGTTCGAGACCGACCACGCCGACGACCACGCCGGCTTCACGAAGACGCCCGAGGAGTCCTTTGCGGTCGTCGAGGACGCCGTCGACCGCGGCGTCTACGAGGTCACGTCCGTCTCCGGCCTCCACCCCGCGTTCGGCCTGAACGACGAGCACCGCGAGGCACTGGACCCCGGCAACCCGGAACACAACTACAAGCCCCCCGAGCGGTACACGACCGACCCCCACACGTACGTCGATCAGATCCGCGCGATGAGCGACGCCGGCGCGCACGTCCACTCCATCACGCCCGAGGAGGCCGAGCACGCCCAGCGCGGCGTCGACTGGGGCTACCGCGACGTCTACGCGGCACTCGCCGACGCCGGTCTGGACACCGTCCCCGGCACCGCCGCCGAAATCCTCGTCGACGAGGTCCGCGACGTCATCTGCCCCGGGAAGATCGACACCGGCGAGTGGGTCACCGCGATGGAGGCCGCCGCCGCCGTCGGCCTCCCGATGACCGCGACCATCATGTACGGGCACGTCGAGAACGCCGCCCACCGGGTCCACCACCTCGACGTCGTCCGCGACCTGCAGGACCGCACCGACAACATCACCGAGTTCGTCCCCCTCTCGTTCGTCCACCAGCAGACGCCGCTGTACGACCGGGGCGTCGTCACCGGCGGCGCCAGCGACGCCGAGGACGAACTCATGGTCGCGGTCTCCCGGCTCTACCTGGACAACGTCGACCACATCCAGTCGTCGTGGGTGAAGTTCGGGAACGCCAAGGGCCTGAAGTTGCTGAACTGCGGCGCCGACGACTTCATGGGTACCATCCTCAGCGAGGAGATCACGAAGCGCGCGGGCGGCCAGCACGGCGAGTTCCGGTCGGTCGCCGACTACGCCGACATGATCACGGCCATCGGCCGCACGCCCGTCGAGCGCTCCACGGACTACACGGAACGCCGCGTCCTGGACCCGTCCGCGGACACCCTCGGCCCGCGACTCGGCCCGGAAGCCGACGGCACGCCGCTGGTCCCCGAGCGCGACGACGCCGCTCGCGAACTGGCGAGCGCCGACGACTGACAGAACGGCTGGGCTGTTGCACGTGGCTCACTCCACGCTCCCGGTCTCCTCGGGCTTCGTCGTGAGAACCTGCGCAGTCCGCGACCCGGCCCGGTAGACAGTCACGCCGACGCAGCCGAGGTCCACGGCGAGGCGGTACGCGTCGGCGACGTCCTCGCGGGTGGCGTCGTGGGCGATGTTGATGGTCTTCGAGACGGCGCCGTCGACGTGCGCCTGGAACGCCGCCTGCACGCGCACGTGGGCCTCCATCGGCAGGTCGCGGGCCGTCGGGAACAGCGCCAGAATCTCCTCGGGGACTGACAGCGAGTGCGCGCCCTCGAACTCACCCTCGCTGAGCAGGCGGTTAGCCTCTGCTTCGACCGCGTCGACGTCGACGTCGTTGGCCGCCAGCACTCGCAGGAAGTAGTCGTCGAACTCCACGAGCGGTTCGGCGCCCTGGACGTCTCGGCCGACGTTCTTGAAGTAGACGACCTCGTAGATGGGTTCACAGCCCCCCGAGGTGTCTGCGATCATCGACGTCGTGCCCGTGGGCGCGACGCTGGTCACGCCGTGGTTCCGGATCGGGTAGCCGTCGGCCCAGTCGTCGGGGTCCTCGCCCGTGTGCCGGCGGAACCACGACGCGTACCGGGTGGGGTGGGCGTACTTCGACTCGTCCCAGCGCGGGAACCGGCCGCGCTCGGCTGCGAGTTCCCGGCTGGTCGCCGTGGCGACGTGGTCGATGCGCGCCATCACCTGGTCGGCGACCTCGACGCTGGCGTCGCTGCCGTACCGCACTCCCAGTTGCACCAGCAGCTCCGCGAACCCCATCACGCCCAGGCCGATCTTCCGGCGGTCCGCGACCGTCTCCGCGATCTCCGGGAGCGGGAACTCGCTGACCGTGACGACGTCGTCGAGGAACCGCGTCCCCCACCGCGTCACGCGGTCCAGGCGTTCGACGTCGAGGGCCTCCGCGAGGAACGCCTCGACGCGGGCTTCGAGGTCGCCCCCGTGCTCGAAGTCGCTCCACAGCGGCCCGTCCTCGGCCGCCATCAGCGAGAGGTTGACGTGCCCGAGGTTGCACGCCTCGAAGTCCTCCAGGGGTTGCTCGCCGCAGGGGTTCGTCGCCTCGATGCGGTGCCCCGGATGGGCGTCGACGTCGAAGGCGTGCTCGCGGTTCGCGCGGTCCACCGCGAACACGCCGGGTTCGCCGTTCCGCCACGCGCCGTCCACGACGAGGCGCCACGCGAACCGCGCGGGCAGCGACATCGGCTCCCCCACCTCGACGAGGTCGCCGCGGAACTCGTCGACGCCGACGACGTCGTCGCCGTAGTCCCGCCAGAAGTTCTCCGGGACCGCCCGCGGGTCGGCGTCAGCCTGGCTCGCGTTGTAGAACGCCGCCGTCGCCTCGGATACCTCGTGCACGTCGCCCGTGCGTGGGTTGTGGATGTCGTAGCTGTCGTCGGCCTCGAGGGCCGCCCAGAAGTCCTCGGTCACCGCCACGGAGACGTTGAAGTTCTCGAGGGCGTCCCCTTCGCGCTTCGCCACGCAGAACCGGCCGACGTCCGGGTGGTCCACCCGGAGCACCCCCATCTGGGCGCCGCGGCGCTTCCCGCCGGCCTTCACCGTCTCGCACATCTGGTCGTAGACGCGCATGAACGACACCGGCCCCGACGCGACGCCGCCCGTCTCCGCGACGACGTCGCCGCGCGGCCGGAGGTCCGAGAACGAGTACCCGACGCCGCCGCCGGACTGGAACACGCGGGCCGCCTGCCGCACCGTGTCGAAGATGTCGTCCAGGTCGTCGTCGGGCGACAGCACGAAACACGCCGCCAGCTGACCGAGGGGTCCGCCCGCGTTCATCAGCGTCGGCGAGTTCGGTAGGAACTCCAGTCCGGTCATCGTCTCGTAGAACCGATCGCTCCACGTCTCCGGGTCGTCCTCCGCGCTCGCCACCGCGCCAGCCACTCGCTCGAACATCTCCGCGGGCGTCTCCAGGATTTCGCCGTCTTCGTCGCGCAGCAGGTACCGCGCGGGGAGAATCCGCTCCCGGGCGTTCGCCGTGAGCCGCTCCTCGACTGTCTCCCCCGTGACCCGCTTCCGCGGAAGCGTGACGTCCCCGGGCATTCAAAGCAACTACCTAACTAGAACGACGGCGCCGCTGGGGTTAGTCGTTGGGGGGCGTGACCGTCCCGGCTTCAGCAGCCTCAGGCCTCCAGCGGGTCGCCGTCCAGCACCGCGCGGAACCGCCGGCCGGCGTCGTCGTCGGCCCGGACGGCGTCCACGATGCGCTCGGACACCCACTCGTTGCTCGCAGTCCCCTCCTCGGGGAGGAAGCGCTCGTACACCGGGAGGCGTTCGCGCAGGGGGACGCCGCCGTGGTCGGCGATTGCCTCCAGTTCCCGGAGCGCCGGCCACGCGTAGTCCGGGTTGATGTGGTCCTGGGTGACGGGCGACACGCCGCCGAGGTCCTCGACGCCGCAGTCCAGGAGCGCACGGGCGTCAGCGAGGTTCGGCGGCACCTGTACCGCGACCTCGTCGGGGAGGACGCTGCGCGCCATCGCCACGACCCGGCGCATCGTCTCGCGACCCGGCGGATCGCTACGCCAGCGCTCGTTCGGACTCACCGGCTGGACGATGACCTCCTGGACGTGGCCGTGGCGCTCGTGGAGGGCCCGGATCGCCAGCAGGCTGTCCGCGCGGTCCCCCCAGTCCTCGCCGATGCCGACGAGGATGCCCGTCGTGAACGGGACGCCCAGGTCGCCCGCGACGTCGATGGTGTGGAGGCGCTGGCCCGGAGTCTTCGCGCGCGGCCCGCCGTGCGCCTGCACGTTCGCCGTCGTCTCCAGCATCACGCCCATCGACGCGTTCACGTCCGCGACGTGCGCCATCTGTTCGCGGGTCTGGTCGCCGGGGTTCGCGTGCGGCAACAGCCCCTCCCCGAGCGCTATCTCGCAGGCCCGCCGCAGGTAGTCGTGGATGGAGTCGAACCCCCAGTCCGCGAGCTGGTCGTGGACCGCCGCGTAGCGGTCGTCGGGGTCGTCGCCGAACGTGAACAGCGCCTCCGTGCAGCCCGCGTCCGCTCCACGGCGGCACGTCTCCCGGACCTCCTCCGGGCTCAGCAGGTCGGCCTCCCCCGGCACGTCGTAGTACGTGCAGTACGTGCAGGTGTACCGGCAGGCCGTCGTCAGCGGCACGAAGACGTTGCGCGCGAACGTCAACTCCCCGGCCGGGTCGACGTCCGACGGCCGCACCGCCAGCGCGCGCTCCCGGTCGCTGTCGCGAATCTCGATGTCGACGCCGTAGTCGTCGGCGCCGGGAATCGAACTCACGGCTGGAACTCCTCTGCGGGCTCTGGGTCTGTCTGCCCGTCGCTGTAGACGTCGAGGTTCCGGCCGATGAACGTCGCGTACCCTGCCACCACGGCCGCCGACACGACGACGAGCTCCAGGAGACCGCTGGCGTCCCCGGACAACAGCAGGACGCTGCCGCCGTACCCCACGACACCGCCGACGGCCGCCGCGAGCGCGCCGTCGGCCACGAGCTTCCCGACCGGCCGGTCGCGCAGCGCCGCCGTCCGCTCGGTGTTGCCGAACGGCGTGTACGCGTCCGCGAACGCCAGCACCGGCGGGAGGACGACGCCGACGGCCGTCGGGTACGCCGCCCACTCGGCGACTCCGGCGGCCACCAGGGCGAGCTGCACGCCGAGGAACAGCGCCGCGGCGGCGACGGCGACCCCGGCCAGCGCGGCGAGACTCCGCGCCAGTTGCGTCAGTTGCATACGAAGGCGGTCGGTTGGTGGGCGTTTAGGCGTTGGGTTCCGGGGTGGTTCGGCAGCGGCCCCACCGCTGCTGGCTCGCTGAAAGCCCGCCACTACCCCCGGCTCAGTCCTCGCGGACGACCGTCGGGTCGCCGTCCTCGACTGCCACCCGGAAGCCGGCGTCGCGGAGCCACGCCGCCGCGGCGCCGTCGCCCTGCACGAGGAGGTCGAGGACGTCCGCTGGCTCGTCCACGTCGACGCCCAGGCGGAACGAGTCGACTGTCGAGACGGACGCGCCGACGGCCTCGGCGGCGTCGATGTGGTCGGCGAACGAGACGCCGTGGTAGTCCACAGCGAAGTCAGGGTGACGGACGACCAGCGCGTTCGTGCCGCCGCCGCGACCCGGCGCGATCACCACGTCGCCCTCTGTCGCGAACAGCCTCGACAGCGCCGTCGGCGTCGCGAGCGCGAGGTCCGCCATCACGACGGCTGCCGGCAGTTCCTCGGCGATCGCGTCGTTCACCGCCGTCGACAGCGGCCGGTCGTCCACGGTCACCGGAACGTCCGCGACGACGCTCGAGGCGTCGCCGTTCTCGTCGCGGCCGGTCGGCGCTTCGTCGCGGTTGATTGGCGAATCGTCGCGACTGGTCGGCGCTTCGTCAAGGGTTGTCGTCGAAAGCACCGTCGGCTGGCCGCCCGCCTCGCGGACGGCAGCCAGGACGTCGCGGAGCATCGCGGTCGCGAACTCGCGGCGCTCCGCGGGTGAAAGAAGCGAGGAGAGTCGCGTGTTCGGATCCGACGGGTCGAACGGAACGATGACCCGCATCCCTCAACCGAGTTTGTCGTAGCTGTCCTGCTGCTGGAGGTACCAGTAGACGCCGCCGCCCAGCAACAGCAGGACGACCAGCGCCGCTCCGACCATGATGATGAGGTCGGTGCGCTGGGCAGACGACGCCGCGTTGTTCGCGGCGCTCTCGGCGTCCTCGGCGTTACTGATCGCTTGCTCGAACTGGCCGCCGTTGTAGAACTGGATGGCGTCCTCGAGGTCGCTCTCGGCGCCACCGGCGCCCGCGCCACTGCTCTGTGCGTCCTCGACGGCGGTCTCTGCGTCCTCGATCGCAGTCCGGGCCTGCTGGCTCTCGGCCGTGTACGGCCGCGTGTTGTACGTCTCCAGTGTGTTGCTCGCGCCGCCTTCCTGCGCCTGCGCGAACTCAGCGTACGTGATGCGCTGTGGGGGGTCGTAGCTCCACGACCACGCGTTCGAGGACGGCGTCGTGCCGACCAGCGTGACCTCGGCGCGGACCACGTTGTCTGCGGCGTCGAGCTGGTAGCTCGCTTCCTGGCCGGTCAACGTGGACTCGTCCACCTGGTTACCCGCGTTGTCGTACGTGACGACCTGCCAGGTCACGTCGGTGAGGCCGGTCTCCATCTGGAGCGTCCACCGCTCGTAGTCATCGAAGAGGTCCGTGAACTCGTAGGTCGTTTCCTGTTGCTGGCCGGACTCGACGGACGCCGGGGTGTCGCCGGAAACCGACACGGCAGCGGCTGGCACCACGGCGAACGCGAGGACGACGACGAGGGCGACCGCTAACTTAGAATAGCGGCTCAAGTTCATCGTCGTCGTCTTCGACCAAGTCCTGCAAGTTCTCTTCGCTTTCCTCTCGGATGTCGTCGATGTTGTCCTGGGCTTCGATGGCAACTTCCTGGAGCTCCTTGATGCGGGGAACGTTGTTCACGCCCGACAGCAGAACGACTGATGCGACCTGCTGGGAGTCCCGTACCGGGTAGTCTCCGCCGCGGACTTCCATCGACCCGGTCTGCTCCTCGAGCCACTTCCGCCCGCGCTCTATGCCTTTCCGGTTGAGGTAGTGCGGCGGGCCGGCGGTCACGAGGAGCGCGCGCTCCGAGCCCTCGATTTCGCACGGGAGCGTCAGGCGGCCCAGCGCCGCCTTCCGGACGAGACTGGTGATGCGGTTCGTCGTCGAGGCGGAGTCCTCGACGGGGTCGTCGTCGCCAGTGAACCGCGAGAGCAGGCCGCTGCTGTTCCGTTCGTTGTCCACGCCCTCGGAGGCGTAGCCGACCGTGGAGACGCCGCCACCCGCGAGCGTGTTGATGATCTCGCTGGAGTCGACGACGGACTCCGCGACGTCTCTGCCCTCGTCGACTTCGCCGGCGCCGAACAGGATGCCGAAGCGGGTGACGATCTCCTCGTTGATCTCGTCGTAGCCGCCCTGCATCGATTCGCCGGACTTCCGCCAGGCGTCGTTGTCGAACACGAGGAGGTTGTCCACCTCGCGGACGAACGTCTGGAACGACCGCGCCGCGTTCAGCGTGTAGATGCCGCCCTCGTCGCTTCCGGGGAGGACGCCGAGACCGTAGACGGGTTCGGTGTAGATGCGTTTGAGGTGCTTCGCGATGACCGGGGAACCGCCGGACCCGGTACCACCGCCCAGGCCGGCGATGACGAGGAACGCGTCGACCTCGTGGACCGGAATCGAGTCGATTGCACCCTGCACCTCGTCGATGTCTTCCTCGGCGATTTCCGCGCCGAGTTCGTTGTCCGCGCCCACGCCGTGGCCCTTCACCCGGGACTGGCCGATGAGGACGCGGTTCTCCTGCGGGACGTGCTCCAAGCCCATGAGGTCGGCTTTGGCGGTGTTGACGGCAACAGCAGCACGCACGATGGCCGAGTCGTGCCGCTTGTCGTACTCGAGGAACTTGTCGAGTATTTTACCGCCCGCCTGACCGAACCCGATCATTGCGAGTTTCATACGGAACCCTTTGAACAATTAGAGTAGAAACGGGCGTATAAGGCTTTTGCAGACGGGTGTCGGACGATTCAGGGATTGGACTTGTTTTCGCCAGATAGCGCGCAGTACGTGGATATATATCGTACTCTTTCCTGAGAGGACCACTCGGCGAGTTTAAGTTTGTTGGAACATGATTCCTGGACGATAGTATACGGTGCCGGAGCGACGTTAGTCAGTCGTTAATGCCGAGGTAGTCCGCGAGTGTCAGTAATTCAGAGGGGTCGACGCCAAAGGCGGTCACGTCGTTGTCGCGGACGGTGTTGTCGAACTTCAACGACCGGTACTGGTCGGTGCCGAACGGCACGAACGGCAGGGGGTCTGCGAGGCGCATTCCGATACCGGCCAGCGGCATCGGCACCGGGAGAATCCTCACGGACTTCCCCTCCGCGCGGTACACCATGCGCGTGACGTCGCCGAGCGTCAACACGTCCGGGCCGCCGATGTCGTACGTCTGCCCCCGGTGCTCGTCGTCCTCGACGGCGTCGGCGAGTATCTCTGCGATGTCGCCCACCCAGATGGGCTGGAAGCGCGTGCGGCCGCCGCCAGGCAGACCGGTGACGTACGGCGTCGTCAACTGCTTCGTGAACGCGACGAACTCGCCACCCTCCCCGAAGACGACGGACGGCCGGACGATGGTGTACGCCAGTTCCGAGTTCCGGACGACGTCCTCGGCAGCGCCCTTCGCGCGGATGTACGCCGTGTCGCCGTCGGCGTCGGCGCCCAGCGCGGACAACTGGAGGATGTAGTCCAGGTCCGCCTCCTCTGCGGCCGCGACGACGTTTTCGGTGCCGCCGAGGTGGACCTCGCGGTGGCGGTCGTCGCCGTCTTTCGGCTGGAACAGCGGCGACAGTGCAACGAGGTTCACCACGGCGTCGTGCCCCTCGATGGCGTCGCTGACGGAGTCGTACGCCGTCACGTCACCGACGACTGTCTCGACGCTGTCCGGCAGGTCGGCGCCCTCGGGGTGGCGGGACAGCGCAGTCACGTCGTGGCCTCGCTCGTCGAGTTCCCGGCAGAGGTGTGTTCCGATGAAGCCCGTCCCGCCGGTTACCATTACGTCCATGTCCGACACAGAGGCGCGGCAGCGTCCTAAAAGTATGCACGTTCGACGACACCAACGAGGCGCCGGTCCACACTCGACGCCACGTTCGGTCCTCACTACCTGCTGTGCCGCCACTTCGTCCGAAGTCCCGTTCCTCACTACCCGTTGATACCTCACTGCGTCCGATGCTGTGTTCCTCGCCGCCCGTCCGGGGCCGCAACGAACCCGAAGCCGTTTGTACGTCCGTTCTCGTCTTTCAGGCATGCTCGTCACGCTGGAGGGGATCGACGGCAGCGGCAAGACCACCGTCTGGGAGGCCCTGCGGGACACCCGCGACGACGGCTACACGTTCACCCACGAACCCACCGACTCGTGGTACGGCGAGGCCGTCCGTCGCTCCGAAGCCGCCGACCACGCCGACCCGCTTGCCGAACTGTTCCTCTTCACCGCCGACCACGCCGACCACCTCTCCCGGGTCGTCCGGCCCGCGCTCGACGACGGCGACGTCGTCATCTCCGACCGATACTCGGACTCCCGGTACGCCTACCAGGGCGTGGCCCTCGACGGCCACGTCACCCGGCCGATGGAGTACATCCGCGGCATCCACCAGCCGTGGACGCGGCCGCCCGACGTGACGCTGTTCTTCGACGTCGACCCCGAAACCGGCGCCGCGCGCTCGGGCGCCACGAACAAGTTCGAGCAGGCGGAGTTCCTCAGCCGCGTCCGCGACAACTTCGAGCAACTGATCGACTACGACCCCCAGCGCTTCGTGCGCATCGACGCCACCAAGTCGCCGGAGGCGGTCCTCGACGAGACCGAGGCCGTCCTCGACCGCGTCCTCGCCGAGTGACTACGCCAGACGGGCGGCGACGACGGCGACCACTGCGGCAGTGAGGCCGACGCCCACAGCGTCCGCTGCCAGCACCGAGACCAGTAGGTCCGCCCGTGTGACGTCGAGGACGAGCCCGTTCACCGCGTACGTCCCGAGGAAGAAGACCAGGTAGCCGGCGGCGCTCCCGACGAAACTGCCGCCCACTGCCTGCAGTCCGGTCCGGCGACCGGCGTGGAATCCGAGTGCCGCGCCGACCAGCGGCGCGACGCTGTTCACCGAATACGGGGACGTCCACTGGAGAGCCCCCGACTGGCCGAACTGCCTGGTCGGTCCGACGGCGCTGTGGAGTGTGGCTGTCGCAGCCACGCCGACGAACAGCGCTCCGAAGACGGCGACTGCCAGTTCGATGTCGTCTCGTCGAAGCCGCGACGCGAGCCATTGCCGGAGGGCGGGCATCGTTCCCTGCGACACGACGGGTACGCTTGGCTGTTTCGCCGAACGCAGCCGCGCTTCCGCGACCCGGTAGCACCAAGCACCTATCACCTAGCCGGACGACTAGTTCCGGGATGGCCGACGATGAGGAGGACGACGAAGCCGACGACAGCTTCTCGTTCAGCGTGCCGCCGATTCGGCTGCCGCCGCTGTTCCCGGCGGACTTCCGCATCCTGTGGCCGAGTCCGGGCGAGAAGCTGCGCGGCCGCGTCACCCGCCGGGGCGTCGCGGCGGCGCTCGTCGTCTTCGACCTGGTCGACGCCGTACTCGCACTGTCGGCCGACAGCACCGTCCTCGCCGCGGTTCGCGTGGTGGGCGGCGCGCTCCTCGCAGCGACGACGTTCGGGGCCGCCGGAGTCGTCTACGTCTGGGAGGCCGCTGCCGTGCTCGCGAGCGTCGGCGAACTCACGGTCGTGCCGACGCTGACGTTGCTGCTACTCGCCGGTCTGGTCCGGGACGTCCTCTAGCTCGTCGGGCGCCGGCACCCAGAACAGGTCGATGGACCACCCGAGGAAGAACGGGAACGCCCACGTCACGACGATCAACTGCCCGGCGTCCTCGAACGCGCCGGCGCCGAGGCCGACCGCGCCCAGCGCCAGCGTCGTGAAGACGTAGACCAGCGGAATCAACACCGCGGTGTAGACGACAGACCCCCAGCGCGTCTGTAGGGTGATCCGGAAGTAACGCGCGCCGACGGCGGCGATAGCGGTGTGCACGAGGACGATGACGCCGACGCCCGCGGCGGTGACGGCCGAGACCATACTGCCGGCTACGTGCTCGTTGCGTTTTTCGCTATCGGTAAGTGACTGCGGGGTGTCCGGCCGCGTATGCACCGCGCCATCGGGGACCGGACGTTCGCGGACACCGCCATGGACGAAGCGACCGCGCGCGACGTGTTCCGGGACATGGTTCTAGCACGCGAGTTCGACGAGCGGGCGCTGTCGCTGCAGCGCCGCGGCTGGATGCCGGGGTACCCGCCATTCAAGGGCCAGGAGGGGTCGCAGGTCGGGGCCGCGTACGCCATGACCGGTGACGACTGGCTGTTCCCGACGTACCGGTCGAACGCGATGCAGTTGGCCCGCGGCGTCCCCGCAAGCGACATCCTGCTGTTCCGCCGCGGATTCGCGGAGTATCACTCCGACCACGACGTGCCCATCTTCCCGATGGCCATCCCCATCGCCAGCCAGATTCCCCACGCGGTCGGCGCCGGCATGGCGATGAACTACGAGGGCGACGACGACGCCGTCGTCTGCTACTTCGGTGACGGCGCGACCAGCGAGGGCGACTTCCACGAGGCCGCGAACTTCGCGGGCGTCTTCGACGCGCCCGTCGTGTTCTTCTGCGAGAACAACAACTGGGCAATCTCGCTGCCCCGCGAGCGACAGACCGCCAGCGACTCCATCGCCGTGAAAGCCGAGGCCTACGGCTTCGAGGGCGTCCAGGTCGACGGCAACGACCCGATCGCCGTGTACGAGACTGTCGGCGACGCGCTCGAGGACGCCCGCGGCGGCGACCCGGTGCTCGTCGAGAGCCTGACGTACCGCCAGGGCGCACACACCACGAGCGACGACCCCGAGCGCTACCGCCCAGAGGACGAGGACCTGCCGGAGTGGCGGACTGCCGACCCGCTGGACCGCTTCGAGTCGTACCTCCGCGAGCAGGACGTCGTGGGCGACGAGTTCGTCGAGGACTGCTGGGCGGACGCGGAAGCCGAACTCGAGGCGGCCATCGACGAGGCCGAGGCGAACAGCGTCCCGGACCCAGAGGACGTTTTCGACCACCTCTACGAGGACCTCCCGCCACGCCTCCGGGAGCAGAAGGCGTGGCTCATGGAGTACCTCGAGGACCACGACCCGCAGGAGATGGAGTTCTAAGCAGCGCAATCGGGCGGCACGCTCGTCGCGGGCAGTCGGCCGAACGCAGCGTTGTGCCGGTCAGGAGGCGGACAGCGAGATGTACGTCTTCGTGTCAGTGACGCCGGCGACGGTGCCGATGCGGTCCGAGACAGTGCTGAGGACCTCGTGAACCTCGTCGCCGCCGACTTCCACGATGATGTCGTACGTGCCCGCGACGACGTGCGCCTCGCTGACTCCCTCGAGGCCGACGACCTGGTCGCGGACGTCGCTGGACGCGCCCGCCCCCGTCTTCACCATGATGAACGCGTGAACCATACGTCACGTTCGACGGGCGCCACCAAAAGAATTGTTGCGTGGTAACGAGGCACAAACATATTTGTCGTCGCCCGACGTACGATGCCTATGCGCATTGTCATCATCGGCGCCGGGCGGGTCGGCCTCCGAACCGCCCGCATCGTCGAGAACGAAGGCCACAGCGTCACGCTCGTCGAACGCGACTACGACAAGGCCGAACGCGCCCGCAACGAGGACTTCGACGTCATCGAAGGCGACGGCTCCAGCGAGGACGCCCTCGAACGCGCCGGGCTCGAGGACGCGGACGCCCTCGGCGCCCTCACCGGCGACCTCAACACCAACTTCGTCGCGTGCATGGTCGGCAAACACGAGGGCTGCCGCACCGTCATGCGGATCGACGAGGACTACCGCGAGAACATCTACCGCAAGTACGCCGAGGAAGTCGACGAAATCGTCTACCCCGAACGCCTCGGCGCCATCGGCGCGAAGAACGCGCTCCTCGGCGGCAACGTCACCGCCATCGCCGACCTCGCCGAGAACCTCCAGGTCGTCCAGTTCACCGTCTCCCAGGACGCCCCCATGCGCGGATACACGCTCAGCGAACTCGAACTCCCGTCCGGCGCCCGCATCCTGGCGTTCGGGAAGAAAGACGGCGCGCTCGGCCTCCCGCTCCCACACGAAACGCTCGAAGTCGGCGACCGACTCGCAGTGCTCTCCGAATTCGACACCCTCGACGACGTCCGCCAGATACTCGTCGGCAACGAAGTCGCCGCGGAGGGGATGTAGATGGTCACCGCCTACGTCCTCGTCAAAGCCCACACCGGCGAAGCCGACCGCCTCCTCGACGACGTCGCATCCATCGAGGGCATCGTCGACGCCCACATCGTCGCCGGCGACGTCGACCTCATCGCCAAACTCGACGTCGACTCCCCCACCGAAGTCAAGGACATCGCTGCCAACAAAATCCAGCACACCGACGGCGTCGAAGACACCGAGACGTACATTAGCATGTGAGGCCACTTTTTGCTGCCGTCGACGCGCACAGCGCGCCGACCGGGTAGAAACTTGGGGAAAAGCACTCCTCCCCCTCACCGTCAGAGCAACGCTCTGACGCGCTCTCGTTCGCTTCGCTCACGAGAACGTTGGTCGGTCGTCAGCCCGCGCTCCCTGCGGTCGCGCGGTGAATCTCGGCGCTCAGGACCGTCGGACCGTTCGCGCCGGGAATGCCCGCTACTGTTTGCTGGGGCCGTTACAGCGGTGTGCCGTCCGGGTTCTGGGCATTTTGCGCGGCCTGCTGGCGCATCTCCTGGACCTTCTGGACGTAGTCGTAGCCGGGGATGACGCCCTGGAACCACGTGCCCTCGACGTAGTTGACGAGCGCGAGCGCGTCGTCGGCGGCCTTGCCCGAGCGCGGCGTCAGCGTCAGCCTCACGGTGATGTCGCCGTCCTCGCGGGAGACGACCGTCACGTCGACGTCCTTGGCGAGCGTCACGCCGTCGGCGTCGCGGACGCGGCGGTCGAACGTGTCGAACCAGCCGTCCTCGACGACGTCGGCGACGGGCTCGTTCGTGGCTGCGTCCAGCGTCGGGACGACGACTTCGATCTCGACGGTGTCGTCGGCGACGGTGACCGAGGCGTCCCAGTCGTTGGTCGTCGGCTCGAACCCGCCGTCGACGGACTCGAAGCGCGCGTGGTCGGCGAACTCGTCGGCGAGCGCAGTCATTACGAGCGAGAAGGCGGCGCTCGTAGTTGGGTGTTGCGTTCGGGTGCAGCCGGTCCAGTGTCGCTACTCCCCGCTGTCGATGGCGGCTCTAGCGGAAGAGCGCTGGCGTTATTCGCCGTCCGTCGACGCGGCGCTACTGAGCGGGTGGGCTGGCTCCGTGAGCGTCGCGCGCCGCGGCCACTCGTAGAACCCCTCGCTGAGCGCGGTCAACAGGACGCCGCGCTGGCGTTGCGTCAACACCTCGTGGATTTCCTCCTGGACCGTCGCCACTCCGACACCCCGCCCGCTGTCGGCAACCGTCCGCTCGCTTTCGGCTGGCTCGGTGGCGTCGGTCTCGCCGTCGGCGGGCTGTTCTGAACGGACCTCGACGGCCAGGTCCTCCGCGAGGGTTCCTCGGACGACGGCGCGGGCCTCGTCCCGCGGCAACTCCGCGAGGACGGTTTCCTCCCCCTCGTCGCTACGGACCACCTGCGGATACGCGCCGCCCTCCGCCAGCGACACGGCGATACAGCCCCCAGCAACCTCGAACTCGAAGAGACACTCGTCGCCGTCCTCCGCCAGGACCGTCGGCTGGACCTGCGGCGTCTCGCGCGCCAACGACAGAATCCGGTCGGCGTCAGCGCCCCGAATTTGGAAGCACTCCGAGTAGACGCCCCCGCCGCGGTGAATCATCTCCTCGAGTTCGAACGCACACGACTCGGACGCCGACGCCCCCACGAACGGACAGCGGTCGTCCTCCACCCTGAATTCGACCGCCACGTGTTCCGGTGGGATTACTGTGCCATGCCTCGTTACTGTACTTCTCACACCACAAAACGATAGCTGCTCGCCGTGACACGACGTCCGACTCCAGGAGCCTCGCTCCGTCGACAGTAGTCGGTGACATCATTGGGCTGTCCCGACGCCCGTGCTGCCAGCCGGCCATTGCTCCGGTGAGCGGTTCGCTACCGCCGGGTGGCGGTGGTGCGGACAGGTTCGTGTTGCCGGTGGAGAGAACAGTTCCAGATTGCCGGTGTTGCGGGCAGTCCGATTATGGCGCTGTAGTGTGTACTCCCGGACGTGCCCGACCCGTCGACGACCGAGACACGGACGCGGCGACTGGTCGCGTACCTGCGGCAGAACCGCGACCAGATGGTGGTCGACGCCGCCGTCTTGCTGTCGTGGATCGTCGTCTCCGCGGCACTCTTCCGGTTTCTCTCGTTGCCGCAGTGGCTGCACTACCTCGTGCTCTTCGTCGGCATCGGCGCGTACAGTCGACTGACGCCGGACTGGGAGCGCCCGTACCGCCGTTCCGGCTGACTACACTGGCAGCGGCGTGTGCCGCAACAACGGGAGGAGAGTCGCGACGAGCCACAGCAGCACGCCCGTCCTGAGGTGGTCCGGGCCCTCGCTGTCGTGTCGCTCGACCCGGGAACTCCCCACGGCGACCAACCCCAGCGCGACGGCCAGCGCGCCGCGGTGGACGAGCACGTCCAGCGGCAGCTGTGTGACGCCGAGGTACGAGTAATCCAGCAACACGCCCGCGATGAACCCGACCGACGCCCCGGCGAACGCCCGCGACCGGTCCAGCGGTCGCGCGAGCAGGTACGCCGCGAGCGGGAGTCCGACGAACAGCACTGGATAGAGCGCGACCGCGAACACCTTCGGCGGGGCGTCGAACGTCCGTTCGAGCCAGAGCCCTCCCAGGCGCACGAACAGGAGCACGGCGGCGACGCCGGCGGCCAGGAAGAGCGTGTGCGCCTCCCGCGTCGGGACGTGCTCGCGGACCGTCTCACGGAGGCCGCGTCGGCGCGCCTCCACCGTCCCGAGCACGAACGCGAGTCCGGCGAGCGCGGACTGCGCCCCGTCCGCCCGGAAGTCGACGATGGTCAGCCACTGGTCGAAACTCGGGTCACTGTCGGCACCCACTGGGACTCTCGTGATGTCCGGGCTGCCGCCCGCGGCGAACTCCCGCTCGACGTACGACTGCGACTCCGTCGTGCTCCTGACGATGTGTCGGCCCATGAACCAGTCCCAGTGCTCGTGGTGGGCCTGCATCGCGGTCCACTCGCTGTCAGCCTCGGACGGCGCGTACGCCCGAATGTGGTGGCGACTCCCCAGGTACGTGCCGTCGTGCACCTGGTAGTGCTCCGTGAGCCAGACGCCGCCCTGGAGGTCGATGAGGTAGGCGAACCGGTTCGCGCCGTCGGCGACCTCCCACTCGACGGTCGTCGAGTTCACGACGTTCGTGTTCTCGTCGGGCGCGACCTCCTGTTCCGCCTCGCTCGTATCAGTCCAGTTACCGCGGTCGCTCTCCAGCAGCCGTCGATGCACGTCCTCCGGGTCGCCGTAGACGACCACGTTGATGGGGAGCGTCGCCTGCTCGAACGACAGCCCGCGGCTCGTGTACAACCACAGCCGTCGGTCGTCGTTCTCCAGCGGAATCACCGTCAGCGCGCTCTCGGCGCCGCCCTGGGAACCCCCGGCTTCCGCAACGGCGAGCGAGCCGAACGACCCCGCCGCCAGTACGGCGACCAGCACGAGCACCGCCGTCGCCGGCCGGAGTTCGACCGCCATTCTGTCTCGGCCTACGGGGACGACCCCCAAATACGTGTCCGCCAGTGACCGCTCTCGCGACTCCCGCCCGCGATGTCGCTGCCCGCGTTCGTTCGCAGGACCAGTGCGAGGGGTGGGATTCGAACCCGATGCAAACGCTCGCCCCGCTCGCGTTTCCGTGCTTCGAACCCACGTCTCTTCGCCTGCTCACGTTCGTTCGCAGGACGAGTGCGAGGGGTGGGATTCGAACCCACGAACCCCTACGGGAGCGGGTCTTAAGCCCGCCGCCTTTGGCCGCTCGGCCACCCTCGCATCCGGTCGGACGGCCGCAGGGTGGAAGTCCGTTACGGTGTCGGCGTTCGAGCGAACCCAGTATCCCGGACAATTCGTCGCTCGGGTCGTCTGCCGGGCACACTGAAGCGAACGCTGACGCAGACGCTGGATGGGGCAGTCATCCGGTGGGCCACGAGCAGGCGGAGGCGCTCCGCTGTCATTCGCTCCGTGACGCAGCGGTAGTGGCGTCAGGCGAGTCGGTGGTAGACGACGTGCTGGACGCCGACGGCCGCACCGAGGCCCAGACTCGCGGCGAGCAGCGGGAGGCGGTTCGCGACCGTCCAGTCCAGGCCGAACGCGAGAGCCGTCGCTGCGAGCGCGAGGAGGTAGACGACGACGGTCGCGAGGATGGCGCGGGCGGCGGCGCGCACGCTACCAGTCGACGGAGATTGTGCCGTCGCCGTGCGGGTCGGGCGCGATCTCCTCGTCGGTTCGGCGGTCGACGACGTGGATGCAGCCGTCGTCTTTCTTCGCGGGGCAGGCGTTCGCCGCGTCGACGTTGTGGTCGAGGTCGTCCTCGTCGAAGAAGTACGTCCCCGGCTGAGCCATCCCGGACGTGATGTCCATCTCCCAGTTGTCCGACACCTCCGCGCACTTCCCCGCGCCGAAGCACTTGTTCGCCTCGAAGAGAATCTTGTACGGCTTCTGTTCGACGGGCGGTGCGTCGGCCTCGCCGATCTCGCTGGGGTCGACGGTCGCCTCCGAGTCGGTCATCACCCGAGTATTGGTGCCACCGGGTTTTGAGTTGTCGGTCCGCAACAGCCCGCGCGCGGCAGTGATCCCTCGTCCGATATTCCAGGCAGTCAGTCCGCCGAGTCGGTGTCCCCGCCGTCAGCCACGGCGGGTGTGGGCGTGTCGCGCTGGCGCTCGAACCACTGCCAGTCGTTCGTCCGCTGGTCGTGCGCCTCCAGGTCCCAGGGGTCGTCGACGGCCCGCGGGCCCTCCAGCCACGAGGTGACGACGTTCCAGACGAACAGCACCTGGCCGACGGCGAGCAACACCGCGCCGACCGTCGCGAGCTGGTGGAGGTCGGTGAAGTACGAGACGGGACCGACGCTGAGTTCGTAGCCGGCGTAGCGGCGCGGCATCCCGCCGTAGCCGAGCAGGATCATCGGGAAGAACGTGAGGTTCGTGCCGACCATCGACAGCCAGAAGTGCGCGTGCGCGAGGCGCTTCTGGTACCACCGGTCGGTGACCAGCGGGAACCAGTAGTAGATGCCCGCGAAGATGGCGAACGCGATGGCGCCCATGATGACGTAGTGGAAGTGTGCGACGACCTGGTACGTGTCGTGGAGGATGAGGTCGACGGGGATGGCGGCCTCGAAGACGCCGGTGACGCCGCCGATGATGAAGTTGAACACGAACCCGACGCAGAACAGGAACGGCGCGGTGAGCCGGAGGCTGCCGTGCCACATGGTCGTGATCCAGTTGAACACCTTCACCGCCGACGGTATCGCGATGGCGATGGAGACGGCCATGAAGCCGGCGCGGAGGCGCGGGTCGATGCCGGTGGCGAACATGTGGTGAGCCCAGACGCCGAACGAGAGGACGCCGAGCGCGAGCGTGGAGTAGACGACGAACTTGAACCCGAACAGCTTCCGGCCGGTGAACTTCGGCAGGATGAGCGAGACGAGCCCCATCGGCGGCAACACGAGGATGTAGACTTCGGGGTGGCCGAAGAACCAGAACAGGTGCTGGAAGAGAATCGGGTCGCCGCCCGTGACAGTGAAAAAGGTCGTGCCGAAGTTCCGGTCCAGCAGCAACATCACCAGGACGCTGCCGAGCAGCGGGAACGCGAAGATGATCTGGCCGGACTGGACGAGCATCGTCCACGAGAAGATGTCGAGGTTCGCCCAGGTGACGTCGTCGCCGCGCTCCGTGAGGATGGTGGCGACGAAGTTGATGGCGCCCATCGTCGCGGAGACACCCGTCAGGTGCAGGCCCAGCAGCATGAGGTCGACGCCGGGGTTCGCCTGTTCGATGGACAGCGGCGGGTACAGCGTCCAGGCGGTCTGTGCGCCCTCGAGGCCGATACCGAGCGGCTGGGCGATGAGTCCGCCCCAGATGAGGAGGGCGCCCGGCGGGAGCAGCCAGAACGCGATGGCGTTGATGCGCGGGAACGCCATGTCGTCGGCGCCGATGAGCAGCGGGATGACGTAGTTCGCGACGGCCGCGATGATGGGCGTCCCGAACAGGAACAGCATCGTGATGCCGTGCGTCGTCACCAGCGCGTTGTACGTCGACGGCGAGAGGAGGTCGATCGGCGGCGTCACCAGTTCCGCGCGCATCAGGAGGACGGCGATGCCGCCCCACGCGAACGAGAACAGGGCGAACGCGCCGTAGAGCACGCCGATGTCCTTGTGGTCGACGGTGGTGAGCCAGCGCACGACCCCGCCGGGTTTCTCCCGGTGGCCGTGTTCGGGTTCGCGGCCGTACGCGCCGCCGTCGCCGAATGGAGTGTACGACTGCCAGTTCTCCGCGTTCGCGAGCGCCCACGCGACGAGGAACAGGAGCACGCCAGCTGAGACTGTGAGAGCGAGCGTTCCAGTACCGACTGCCATGGGGCCGCGTTCTCGATGGCCGTAGTTGGGCGTTGCCGCGAACGTGTTCGACCCCGGCACGTCGCGTGATTTCGTGCCACCAGCGCGGCAGCACGCGGCTCACGATGGGTGGTGTTCCGGTCGCCGTGCGGCGCCAGTGATCGCGTCGCTGCGCGCTCGAGAGAACGCACTGAGAGAGCCGTCAGCCGAGTGCGGCCGCGTCAGTCGTGAATCTCGACGGACTCCAGGAGGAGTTCGCGCTGTGGCTGGTCGTTGCGGTCGGTTTCGACGTCACCGATGGCTTCGACGACGTCCATGCCGTCGGTGACCTTGCCGAAGACCGCGTGGCGGTCGTCGAGGTGCGGCTGGGCGTCCAGCGTGACGAAGAACTGGCTGCCGTTCGTGTCCGGGCCGGAGTTCGCCATCGACAGCACGCCCGCGTCGTCGTGGCGCAGGTCGTCGTGGAACTCGTCCTCGAACTCGTAGCCGGGGCCGCCGCGACCGGTGCCGGTGGGGTCGCCGCCCTGGATCATGAAGTCCTCGATGACGCGGTGGAACGGCACGTCGTTGTAGAGGGCGTCGCCGCGGACTTCACCGCTCTCGGGGTCCTCCCACGTGTGCGTGTCGGGCGCGGGGTCGGCGTCCGCTGCGGGGTCGTGTTTCGCGAGGCCGACGAAGTTCTGGACGGTCGTCGGTGCTTTCTCGTCGTACAGTTCGACTTCGATGTCGCCCTCTGTGGTGTGGAGGGTAGCCTCGACGGTCATACTCCAAGAGACGCCACGGTGTCGGATAACGCTACCTACTCGGCACGACGCTCCGCCTGTGGGCCTCGTCCCGTCGCTACGACGGCCCGTCCACGACGCGGGCGCTGTCGTCGAGCAGGAACCGGAGTTGGCTGTCCGGACCGGCGTCGATGGCGACCCGGACGGGGTCCTCCTCGACGAGCGTTGCTGCGCCCGGAACGCAGCAGTCGATCGTCCAGAACGGCCGCTCGCGGACGTCCACGCCGGCTTCGCGGTACGCCGCGACGACCGCGGGGTGCTCGAGGACGAGCAGGCCGACCGGGACACCGAGGTGGTGGCCGCAGCGCCCGCACTCCGGGACGTACACGAAGTCGATGGGCGCGTCCTGGTCGAGGTCGCGGTGCAGCGACCACGACATTTCGCCGTGACACAGCGGGCACGCGCCGCGCCGCGCGAGTTCGACGTCCCCGCGGAGCTTCGCGTCGAACACCCGGACGGCGTCCTCGAGGGCGTGCTCCTCGACGGTCGCCGGTGGGACCGCGTCGGCGAACCCGTGGCCGTTCCCGCAGGTCACCGTGAGCAGTCCGCCCTGGTAGCGGGCCTCCAGTGGCTCGCCGCAGCGGCCGCAGTCGTCGCCGAGCGGTTCCGGGTCGCGCTCCGGGGGGTCGTCGAACTCCCCGCCGAGCACAGACCCCGCGGCGCGCACACCGATTGCGGAGAGCGTGTAGCCGTCCTCGGCCTCCGTGACGAAGTGCCCGCGGAGTTTCCCGAGGTGGTAGTTGAACCGACCGGAGTCGGTGGCACCGACGCGCTTGCGCAACTCAGAGAACGAGAGTTCGGGCTGGTGGGGGTCGTCGCGTCGTGCGTGAGCGAGCGCGCGGACGATGGCCGCTCTCGTCTCGTCGGCCAGCAGGTCGAAACCGTCGCCGCCTGTCATATCCGTCGATTCTCGTCAATCCATTAAGCAGTTTCCCACGGCGTGCGTCGCCGTCAGGACGGGCGGGTGAGCGGTGCGGGGCCCGGGCGTCGCCGTCAGAACGAGCAGAGGTCCGCGAGCACGCTCTCGGCACGCCCGCTGGCGATGACGTCGGCGGCGACTTCCAGTCCTTCGTCGAGGGAGGCGACGTCCTCGCGGGCGTACATGCGGAGCGCGGCGTTCAGTTTCACGGCGTCCGCGAACTCGTCGCGGCGCTCCCCCGCGAGCACGTCCGCCGTGATCTCCGCGGAGTCCGCGGCGACGTCCTCGACTTCCAGGTCCTCGCTGGTGATGTCCATGCCGTACTCCTCGGTCTCGATGGTGAAGTCCTCGAGGTCGGTGCCCTCGTCCCACTCCGCGACGGTCGTCGACCCCGGCCGGACGTCGTCGTACCCCTCCATCCCCTGGAACATGAGCACGCGGTCGAATCCGGCGTCACGACTCTCGCGCGCGGTTTCGACGATCTTCTTCGCGAACGCGAGGTGGTAGAACGAGCCGAGGTGGACGTTCGCGTTCGCGGGGTTCGCGAGCGTCTCCACCGTGTTCACGAACGTCCGCACGCCCATGTTGTCCCGGCGGTCCCAGAGCGCGTCCACGACGGGGTTGAACCGCGGCTGGTAGTAGAATCCGAACCCGTGCTCGTCGACCATCGCCGCGGACTCCTCGGGTTCGAGTTCCGTGCGGACGCCGAGCTCGTCGAGGACGTGCTTGTACGCGTCCTGTTTCTGGGTCGGGACGCGGTCCCCGGAGTGGACGACAACGGGCGTGCCCGCCGCTGCGGCGACGACGCCGGCCGCGACGCCGAAGATGGCGGAGTCGCCCTTGCCGTCGTAGTTCGCGCCGCAGTCCACGGGGTCGACCTCGGGTTCGGCGTCGACGACGCTCTCGCGGCGCATCACGTCGACGTACGCGCCGAGTTCCTCGCCGTTGTTTCGCTTCCAGCGGTTCGCCAGCCAGAACGCCCCCAGGGTCGTCTGGTCGGGCGTCAGGTCGAGGATGCGCTCGAAGGCCTCTTCGGCCTGCTCGCGGGACATGTCCGCGGCGGACTTCGGCCCGGAACCGACGACTTCCGTCATCAATCGCTGCAGCGGCCACTCGCCGTGGGAATCGCTCATGCCACCTGGTTGCGTCTCCACCCGCCTAAATCCACCCGATTTCTCGCCGCGCGAGTGCACCACGGCGCGCCGACGCCGGCCGCGAACCGGTAAACAGTAGCCTCGCCAGTCCAAACGGAGGCCAATGGCAGCGGCTGACTGGCGCGACCGAATCGACGACACCGACGCCCGCCTCATCGACGAGTACCAGAGCGGCTTCCCCGTCCAGGAGCGGCCGTTCGAGGCCGTCGCCGCCGACCTCGGCACCACGGAAGCGGACGCCGTCGAACGCGTCCGCCGCCTCCGCGAGGAGGGGGTCTTCCGGCGGTTCGGGGCTGTGTTGAATCCGCCGGTCATCGGGTCGTCGACGCTCGCCGCCGTCAAAGCCCCCGAGGACCGCTACGACGAGATCGCGGCCACCATCAACGACATCCGGCAGGTCAACCACAACTACCGCCGGAATCACGAGTGGAACATGTGGTTCGTCGTCACCGCATCGAGCCGCGAGAAGCGCGACCGAATTCTCGACGACATCGAGACCGAGACCGGGTGCGAGGTGCTGAACCTCCCGATGCTCACGGACTACTACATCGACCTGGAGTTCCCAGTGGTGAACTCCGACCGGTTCGCGCGGGAATCCCTCGAATCGACGGACGTCGCCGCGACCCGCATCAGCGAGGACGCGACCGGCGACCTCTCGCGGCTGGAGGCCGACCTCCTGCTCGCCATCCAGGGCGGCTTCCCGCTGTCGGCGACCCCGTACCGGGATGTCGCCGACGCGATCGGCGCGGACGTCGCGGACGTCCTCGACGCCACCGAACGCCTGCTCGCGAACGGCTGCATCAAGCGCGTCGGCTGCGTCGTCAACCACGTCGTCACGGGGTTCGACGCGAACTGCATGGTCGTCTGGGACGTCCCGGACGACGAACTCGACGACCGCGGCGTCGACGTCGGCCAGCTCCCGTACGTGACGCTGTGCTACCACCGGCCGCGCCGCCCCGACCAGGACTGGCCGTACAACCTCTTCACGATGATCCACGGCCGCGAGAGCGACGCCGTGGACGCGAAAATCGACGAACTCGCAGCCGACTACCTGCCGTTCGACCACGAGCGCCTCTACTCCGAGGAGACGCTGAAGCAGACTGGTGCGCGGTACGACGACCTGGTCGGGGAGTAGGGTCCGCCACCGCCGGGAGCGGCCGTTTTTGGTCCAGATTTTTCGAGG
>Ga0207851_100137_pt1 | contig 57041 bp, 47 predicted proteins | sample A23E3SouthBayCA_FD_187747 | JGI IMG/M metagenome (GOLD analysis project Ga0207851, IMG submission 187747) | Aerobic enrichment media microbial communities from Eden Landing Ponds, California, USA - A23 E3 (SPAdes) | ecosystem: Environmental > Aquatic > Marine > Unclassified | place: Emeryville... | reverse complement strand
GCGGGAACACTGGTCGTCTCCGACGAGGACGGCGAGCGAATCGCGCGCTCGGACACCACGCTCGTCGCCGGCAGTCGGTACGTCCTCGCCGTCGAGCCCGACGTCGTCGACGAAGTGCTGAATCTGCTCCAGGGATAGCGTCGCCATCGCGTGTCGGACCCTCCCCTCACTCGTGTCGGAATCGACCTCGAATCTCGACGCCGTTGCGCTCGAAACCGGATCAGAATCGGTCGCGTAGCTCAACGCGGAGCTCGTCGAGCGTGACGTCTTCCATCGCGAGCAGCACGAGCAGGTGGTAGACGAGATCCGCGCTCTCGGCGAGCAGTTCGTCCTCGTTTTCGTCTTTCGCCGCGAGGATCGTCTCGGTGGTCTCCTCGCCGAGCTTTTCGAGCACGGCGTTCTTCCCCTTCTCGTGGGTAAACAGCGAGGCGGTGTAGGATCCCTCCGGGAGCGTCTCCTTGCGGTCCTCGATCGTCGCGAACAACTCGTCGAGGACGGCTTCCGCGGGCGTGTCCGAGTCCATACCCGTGCGTGTCGGCGTCGGGAAAAGAATCGTCCGGTTCGGGGCCCGATGTTTAGGCCGTGTGAACGGTGATCTGCTGGCGGCGGTCGATCGCCTGTTCGAGTTCGTCGGCGATGGCGCTGCCGCGCGACACCTGGATGTCGCCGCCGCGGCCGACCGTCGCGGTGAAGAGATACTCGCCGTCGGCGCGGATCTCGACGGTCTCGCCGACGTGTTCGTCCATCCGGATCACGACGTGGCGGGAGGTCACCTCGGGCGTGACGACGACGCCCTCGGACGTGCCCCCGCCCGTGCTGCTGTCGCCGGCGGCGCTGCTGTTCCCGGGCTTTTCGTCGTGCGTCCGCACGTCGATGTCGATTCCGAGCCGATCTTCGACGTCGGAGATCCGGCCGCCGTCCTTGCCGATGACGTATGAGATGTCGTCCTCCTCGACGTAGACGACGGCTTTGTTCTCTCCCTTGAGTTCGACGTCGACGTGTCCGCGGGCGATCGAGCGGATCTCGCGTTCGATCTCCTGACGGGCGAGCCGTCCGATGCCGGTCTCCTCGCTCCCCCCGTCGCCGTCGCCGATCGGGACGGTGACGACTTGGCGGTTGAACGTGTAGATCTCGAACTCCGGCTTTCCGGTCTCGAAGTCCGCGACCTGAATGACCGGCCGCGCGAGGTCCTCGGCGGTGAGTCCCTCGGGCACTTTCACCTGAGTTGTCACGTCGTAGACGGTATCGACGCGGCCGTCCTCGATATAAACGACCGTGTCGACGACCTGCGGGATCATCCCCAGTTCGACGCGGCCGACGAGCCGCTGGAGGGCGTCGATGGCGCGGGTCGCGTGGACGACGCCGACCATCCCGACGCCCGCGAGTCGCATATCCGCGAAGACGCCGAAGTCCTTCGTCTTCCGCACCTCGTCGTAGATCGTGTAGTCCGGGCGAACCAACAAGAGCGAGTCCGCGGTCTTCTCCATATCGCCGCCGAGGGCGGTGTACTGGGTGATATCGGGACCGACCTGCAGGTCCCGCGGCTTCTCCATCGTCTTGACCGCGTAGTCGGCGTCGGTGAGGAACTCCGCGACCGCCTGCGCGAACGTCGACTTCCCGGCCCCGGGCGATCCGGAGATGAGGACGCCGCGCTGGCGCTCTTTCAGCCGGTCTCGGAGTTCGTCGGCGAACTCGTAGTCGTCGAGATCGGTCTTGACGATCGGCCGGACGGCGGTGATCTCGATGCCGTCGGCGAAGGGCGGCCGGGCGACCGCGATGCGGTAATCGCGGAACTGGACGATGCTCATCCCGGGCTCCGAGAGCTCCAAGAAGCCGTCCGGGCTGCTTCGAGCGGTGTTCTCGATGTCGTCGGCCCACTCTTTCATCGTCGCCTCGTCGGTGACTTCCTCGTCGATCGTCTGATAGTGCATCTCGCCGATGGCTCCCCGCTTGGCCTTCGGCTTCGTCCCCGTCTTCAGGTGGACCGACATCGTCTCATCATCGAAGAACTCCTCGATGATGAGCCCGCCGGAGCCGCGGGTTCGCGGCTCGACGTACTCGACGTCGAGACCCTTCGCCCGCGCAACCTCGGCTTGGACGACGTCGCTGGTGAGAAGCGTCGCGCCCTCGTCCTCGGCGATGTCGCGGATGAGCGCGTCGATGTCGCCCTCGTGGGCTCCGGTGGCCTCGCTGGGCTTCGTCCGGCGGCCGACGTACCGGACGTCGATCGCGCCGTCGTCGGCGAGTTCGGTGAGTCGCTGGAGCTCTTCGAGCCCCTCCCAGCCAGTGTCGAGGCCGTCGTTGGCCTGCGATTCGAGTTCGCCGACGACGGCTTCGGGGACCAACACCGTCACCGCGTCGCCGTCCGACTCGACCCGATCGGACACGCGACCGTCGATGATCGCGCTCGTGTCCGGCACTATATTCATACGATCGGATTCGACCGGCGGACGGATAAGGCTATAGACTGCTTCCCTCGGTCCAGTGGTGCGCTGCCACCGACGAATTCCCGTCTCTCAGTTCATCCGCGCCTCGAACCACTCGGCGAACTTCGCGAACGCCCGCCCGCGGTGGGAGACGGCGTTCTTCTCCCCGGCGCTCATCTCGGCGAACGTCGTCCCGTCGTGCTCGAAGATCGGGTCGTACCCGAAGCCGCCCTCACCGCGCGGTTCGACGATCCGGCCGCGGACCGTCCCGTGGAACAGTTTCACCGGCAGCGCGTCTGCGTCGTCGCCCTCGTCGCTGTCGCCCTCGTCACTGGCTGCCCCCGCAGCGGCCGCCGCGCTTCGGTCATCGCGGTCGACGGGATCGGGCGAGGCCGCGAACGACTCTCCGTCGCAGTACGCGAGGACGCAGCGGAACGACGCCCGTCGTGGCTCGTCGATCTCGCGCTCGACGAGTCGGTGGACGGTCTCGACGCCCAGCGTGTCTTCGACGTAGGCGGAGTACGGCCCCGGGAAGCCGTCGAAGGCCTCGACGAACAGCCCCGCGTCGTCGACGAGGACCGGTTCTCTGGCGTATCGGTACGCCTCGCGCGCTCCGCGCGCGGCGATCGGTCCCAATTCGGCGGCCTGTATCTCCGTGTAGTCGTAGTCTAACTGCTCGACGTCGTCGAGGTACTCGCGCGCCTCGCGCACTTTCCCGGCGTTCGTCGTGACGTAGCGAAGCATCTGCTCGAACGCTCGTCGAGTCGAGAGAAAGTACCGTCGGTTTGCGGCGCGGGGATCGAGCGCGTCCGGCCTCGCTCGCGCCGTCGCGGTCCGTTGGACGGCGCTCAGTCGACGATGACTTCGACCGGGCCGTCGTCGTCCTCGTCGGTCTCGGCCGACTTCCCGCTTCGGGACTTCTGCTCCTGCCAGAGCAGGCCGCCGACGACCGCGAGCGCGACCCACGAGCGCCAGTTCGCCAGATTGAGGGTGTAGCCGATGCCGAAGGGCTTCTTCACGAGCATCCCCTTGCCCGGCTTCCAGTACGAGGAGAGCATCCGGCCGATCGACGGCCGCTCGAAGTTGTACGGGATCCCGAGAATCTCACCCTGTTTCGGTTTGTCTACCATACGACACGGTACGCTGGGCTGTCATAAATCGTTTTGGCATCCGAATCCCAGCGACGGCGACGCCGCCGAACCGCGTCGAGAGACGGCACCGAACCGCTGCGAGCGTTTATATCCGATGCCGGGACCAGCGTCTCCGTGACGTGACAGAGACCCCGCGTCGGGCTGCGGTTGTTCGGCACGTCGGCGCGGGATGATGGCGACGCTGGTGCCGACTGTTTGCCCCCTTTTCCTCGAACAGCGGCGCTACTGCGCCGCCGACTGATACCGGCCGCGGCCTTCGACCTCGCGGAGTCGCGTCCGGACCTCGTCGGCGCCGACGGCGGCGTATCCCTCCTCGACGGCCGCGAGCAACGGCTCCGCGTCGTCGGCGGTGCCCGCGACGCTCTGTTTGAACACGTGGAGGTCCATCGCGTGATCTTCGACGTGGCCGGTGTGGTAGCCGAGCCCGAAGTCGATGAGATAGGTGCGCTCGTCGTCGACGCGGACGTTTCGCGTGGTCGGATCGCCGTGGACGAACCCCGCGGCGTGGATCGCCGCGAGGTGCTGCCCCACCGCGCGGCACTGATCGACGGAGAGCGCCGCGGCTAGGTCGGCGTCGCCGACGCGCTGGAACACGAGCGTCCCTTCCTCGGGGTCGATATCGTGGACGACGGGCGTGGGGACGCCGACGCGCCGTGCCGCGCTGGTGAGCCGAGCCTCCGCGCGGGTGCGCTCGGCGCGGAGACGGTCGTCGAGCGACGGGTGTCGGTACGCCTTCGGGACGCGGCGCTTGATTACGCGATCCGCCTCGATCGTTACCGTTGCCTCCGCGCCGCGGATCGTCCCAGTCACCGTCGGGGCCCGGACGACGTCCTCGTCGTCGCCGCGCCACGTCACCGCGACCTGATCCGGGCGGAAGTTCGGATCGACCGACGAGGCCGCGATGTCGAGCGTGTCGCCCGCGGCGCACATCTTCGCGCCCAACACGGCGATCATTCCGGCGTTGTCGCGGAGAAAGCGCGGTTCGGGGGCGAAAAACTCCGCACCGCGCTGCTCACACATCGATTCGAGCATCTCGCGGAGCCGCGCGTTCTGGCCGACGCCGCCGCCGAGGACGAGTTCGTCCGTACCCGTCAGCGACAGCGCCCGTTCGGCTACCTCCGTCAGCATCGCGAATATCGTCTCCTGTAACCCGGCGCAGACGTCCTCGACGGGAACACCGTCGTCAACGGCTTCCTTTGCGGCCGACATAATTCCCGAGAAGGAGAAGTCCATTCCCTTCACGACGTACGGGAGGTCGTGGTACTCGCCCTCCTGTGCTCGTTGTTCGACTTTCGGTCCGCCGGGATGCGACCAGCCGAGGTGGCGCGTGAACTTGTCTATTGCATTGCCAACGCCGGTGTCCATCGTCTCGCCGAGGATCCGATAGCGGCCGTTGTGATACCCCAACAGGTGCGCGTTCGCGCCCGAAGCGTTCAGACAGACGGGCGAATCGAAGCCCGACTGCTGTCGGCCGATTTCGAGATGCGCCACCATATGGTTGACGCCGACGAGCGGCACCGATAGCGACTGCGCCAGCGCTCGCGCGGCGGTGCCGACGATGCGGAGACACGGCCCGAGTCCCGGTCCGCGAGAGAACGCGACGGCATCGATGTCGGGTCCGTCAGCGCCGGGTGCTGCGGTCGCGGCCGCGTGGTCGAGGATCGTCGAGACAACCTCGGGGATCGCCGTTCCCATATGCTCGGCCGCTTCGCGCGGGTGAATACCGCCGCTGTCCGGCTCGTAGGGGTCGGATTCGATGACGACGTCGTCGGTCGCGGTGTCGTAGAGTGCGGCGCTGGCGGCCCAAGCGGTCCCTTCGATTCCGACGATGCGCATCGAAAAGTAGTGATATTCGGCTTAGCGGCCGAATTACGCCTCTTCGGCTTCCGCTTCGGCTTCCGCTTCAGCGGCCTCGTCGGCCTCGATCTTGTTCCGGTCGAGCATATAGTCCTGTTCGATGTCGCGGGCGAGATCGGGCGAATCGTAGACCTTCGCGTAGCCGACGGTCTTTCGCATTCCGAACTTCGTATCGAGCTGGTGGACGACGACCTCGGCGGAATCCTTGTTCAGCTTCGCGGCGAGGCTGTCGCGGACGGAGAGCCGCGAAGGGGTGGCGTCGTCGTGAACGATCTCGAATCGGACGTCGGACCGATGCAACATCGGGTTCTCGTCCTCGGAGATGATGTCGATTTCCATGGTTCAGTTATCCTACCATCCTCCCGAAAGGAGTAAAAGGATTTCGAAGGGCCGAACGCGGTCGGGATCGGCTGATTCGGCCCGAACGGCGTCCGTTGGCGTCTCGACGCGCCCGAACGCTTACTGCTTGCTGTCGACGCCCATCGCGGCCAACGCGCTGGCGACGTCGCCGTCCATCTGCTCGATCAGCGCCCGCATCTCGGCTTTCGATTGGTCGGTCACCGCGACGCGGACCATCCCCTCGTCGGGCTGGCCGTAGACGACCGTGGCACCGAGCGGCGCGACGAGCACCGCCGGGAGCGCCGCCAGATCCTCCTCGCCGTCGACGACGATCGTGATCGGGTCCTCAGAAGCGACTGCCTCGGCGAGCGTTGACAGTAGCGCCTCTGAGAGCGCGCCCGGTGGGTTCTCGACGTCTCGCCGATGTTCGGGATCGGCGAGCGCCTCCCGGATCTCCTCGTCGACCGCCACGCGCTTGGTTTTTCCGTCGACGATCGCGACCGACGGCGCGTGGCCCGCTCGTCGGAGATGATAGGTGACGACGTCGCCGACGGCGATAATCGGCCGTCCGGCGTCCGCGAGCAGCGCCGCTGCGTCGGTGTACAGCGGCCCGAGCGGCTCTTTGAACGACCCGCGGAGGTCGTCTGGCAGCGTGAGCATCCGAGTTAGCGGACCTTCAGCGCGTAGCCGCCCGGTTCGTTGACGTTCATCTCTTCGGCGATCTCGGACTGTTCGGGGTGGGTGATGACGACGTAGCCCGCCCAGTCCTCGGTGAGGCTGCTCGAACCGCAGTTCTCACACGCCTGCGCGTCGCCGTGGTTGATGTAGTGGCACTCCCGGCAGGCGAGGCGGGACGTGGCCATCTACTCGCCCTCCGCACCGGTCGTGGCGGTACTGGCTTGGCGGTCGGCTTCGAGCCAACCGTGCTTGCCGAGCCCCGGCTGTTTGGCGGTGAGGCCGATCTTCGAGTCGCGCGGGTTGCGTTCGTCGATGCTCTTCGTCACGACGCGGACGCGGACGGAGTCGCCGACGCTGAGCGTCCGGTTCGACTCCGTCGACGCGAGCTGTTGGTTCTCGCCGTCGTAGGCGAGGAACTCGTCGGAAATCTGAGAGACGTGTAGCAGCCCGTCGACCGGACCGATCCCGACGAAGGCCCCGAACTCGACGACTTCGACGACCTCGCCGTCGACGACCTCCTGCATCGAGGGATCGAACGTGATCGCGTCGAACTCCGCCTCGTAGTAGACGCCCGCCCGGCCGGGGAGCACTGTCCCCTCGCCGATGTCGTGTACGTTGATGACGCTGACGACGCTGCCGACGTCCTCGTCCATTCGTCCTTCTAGTTTGTCTTGCAGGAGCCGCTTGACCCGCTGTGGCGTCACGTCCGCGAGGTGCGCTGGCGGCACCTCGACTGTGTCTTTGAGTCGTACCCGTTTGTACATGCTAAGGTTCTGTTATCTCCAATGTGTTTCGGCCCCTTAAACCGATTACGCGAACGCCGCGTTCGAGCAACCGGTCGCGGAGCGGCCTGTCGTTGGTGAGGACGTATCCGCCCTCGGTCGTCGCGAGTTCGACAACTGCGTCGTCGGCGTAGTCGACGCCGGTTTCGACGATGCGGCAGCGCGAGGCGAGGTCCCGACCCACGCTCGCTGCCGTCGCCTCCGCGCCGTTTCCGGCCGCACTGAGCTTCTCCAGTTCGGCCACGACGGCGCGCGGAACCACCAGATCGAGGTTGGCGGGAAAGAGCCGATGGAGCTCGTCGAATACTCGAACGTCGAGTTCGACCGGCATCATCAGCGCGTTGGTGTCGAGTATCACAGTCGTCATCTCCTCTGGTGTCGTGGTTCGGTCTCGATTCGGCCGATCGCTGCGCGCGTCACTGCAGCGTGCCGATCCCGATGAGCCGCCAGCGCGCGCCGACGCGGCGGTTGATGGCGATCTTCGCGCCCGATTCGGCGCAGACGGGGCGTTTCAGCGACACCTCGGCCTCGCCCGAGCGGGCGCTGGTGACCGCGCCGACGGTCGTCGCGGTGCCGACGGTGAGCATCAGCGGCTCGCCGGTCGAGATCTCCTCGACGCTTCCCTCGTCCTCGCCGACGATCCGGTCGAGGAGTTCGACGTCCATCGTGAACTCCTCGCGCGTCGGCGGCAGCGTCCCGGGTTCGCCCGCGACCTGCCCGGCGAGTGCGTCGCCCTTCGTGAGGCTCGGATCGAGGCCCGTCCCGATCCCGCAGAGGCCGCCCGGTCGGACTTCGTCGACGGACTTGCCGCCGGCCTGCAGCGAGCGGATCTCGGTCGTGATCGGCTCCCACTCGGTCGAACCGCCTTCTTCGACCTCGCGGCCCGGTCGGAGTTCCAGTTCCTCGCCCGCGACGAGTTTGCCCTCGACGACGGAGCCGCCGACGACGCCGCCCTTCAGGTCCTCCCACGTCGTGCCCGGACGGTTGATGTCGAACGAGCGCGCGGCGAACAGCCGCGGGTCCTCCGACTCGTCGCGCTCGGGCGTGGGGATCTCCCGCTCGATGGCGTCGATCAGGAGGTCGATGTTGACCTCCTGCTGGGCGCTGACGGGGACGATCGGCGCGTCCTCGGCGACGGTGCCCTCGACGAACTCCTCGATCTGCTCGTACGACTCGACCGCGCGCTCGCGGTCGACGAGGTCGATCTTGTTCTGTGCGATGACGATGTTCTCGATGCCGATGATGTCGAGCGCCATCAGGTGCTCTTCGGTCTGGGCCTGCGGGACGTCCTCGGTCGCGCTCACGACGAGGACCGCGCCGTCCATAATCGCCGCGCCCGAGAGCATCGTCGCCATCAGCGTCTCGTGGCCCGGTGCGTCGACGAACGAGACCGTCCGAAGCACGTCGGTCTCCTCGCCGTCCGGCCCGGTCTCGTCGACCGTGTAGCACTCCGGCGGGTCGACGCCGGGAATCTTTCGGAACGTGGCGTCAGCGTAGCCGAGTCGAATAGAGATGCCGCGTTTCATCTCCTCGGAGTGCTGATCGGTCCACGAGCCCGACAGCGCCTGTACGAGCGTCGTTTTCCCGTGGTCGACGTGCCCGACGAGTCCGATGTTCACCTCCGGTTGCTGTGTTTGTTGTGTCACCATTGACCTCCTAGAGAGTAGTCTTGCGTGCAATTCGCCGCGAACGACTGATAAACTTGCTGTTCTCTCCCCGACGCGCGCCGTGAGAATCCCCGACACGGCGGCTGTGTTTGGTACTTCCCGGGACTCGCTCGACGACGACTTGCCGGTGGCTACTCGGCGACGACTTGCCGGTGGCTACTCGGCGACGACTTGCCGGTGGCTACTCCGACAGCGCGCGCACGAGACTCGTCGCCACCGACCGCGCCTTCTCGGCGGCCGGTTCGGGAACGTCCCCCGCCTCGACCGCCGCGTCGAGTTCGTCGTCGTCGACGCGCTCGACCGTCCCGTCCGGGTGTTTCACGACGTCGACGTGCAGGTCGACGTATCTGATCTCGTCGGGGAAGCACTCGACGGGCGTACAGACGTTGACGTACGTGCCCCGCAGGTCGCCATCGGCGCTGCGGTAGACCGTCGGATACCACCAGCGCCCCTCGCGGAACTTCGTCAGCGCGGTGTCGCCAGCCTCCCGGCGGGTCCCGAGCGCGTCGTAGGTGCCGCCGCCGGAGAGCGTCCGCGTGACCGACACGGTGCCGTCGACGGCCCACTCTGTCACCTCGCCGGTTCCGAGCGAGAACGCCCGGCCGTCGGGCTTCCCGTGCGTGATCTCGACGGTCTCGCCCTCGACGGGGCCGAACTGCCGCGAGACGGTTGCGAAGGGGAAGTCGGTGTCGCCGGCGTCATCCGAGCCTCCGAGTTCGCCGCCCGCACACAGCGCCTCCGCGAGGTCGACGCCGGCGCTCGCCGATTCGCTGGCGGCCTTCGTCCGGTGGTGGCCCGGCATCGTCGCCGTCACCGCCCGTCGGATTTCGTCGAGCGCAAAGCGCGACTCGCGGCCGAACCACAGCCACCGGCCCGCAGACGGGGTGGCGATCGCGGTCGGTTCAGCCGATGGTGACGACGACGCGGCGGCAGCATCGTCGTCAGCGACCGCCGCAGCGAGGTCCTCCGCGCGCTCGACGGCCCGTTCGAGGGCGGCCGCGAGCGTATCCATATCGGCGTTCGTGGCCGCGTGCGACCACTCGATGCCCCAGCCGTCGGGCACGGAGACGGAGAGCAGGTCGGTCATCCCCGCGAGTTCCCGCCCCGCGGCGTCGTCGCGGGTGTCGACGGTGACGCCGTCGCGACCGCGGACGAGCGTGGCGAGGCCCGCCCGCGCCCGAACGCCGGTGCTCAGGCGTGCGCGTCGGTCGGCCCACGGTGGGGCGCTCGCGCTGACCTGCACGCGAACGTGATCGTCTACCTCGACGTAGTCGTCGGTGTCGCTGTAGGAGAGAAAGCCCTCCGCGTCGCCGAGATCGCAGACCGCCCCGGAGCCGAGCGTCTCGCTGACGGTCGCGTCGAACACCGCACCGGGCGGGGTCGGGTCCGCCCACCCGAAGGTGTCGCGAGCGATTGCTCGGAGTTCTTCGTCGACGGCGGCGACCGCGTCGGCGTCGCCGTCGATTCCGACGCCCTGCCGGTCGCGGGTGGTCGCGACGGTCGCCTCGTGCGTGCCGTCGCCGAAGTCGGCATCGAAGCGCTCGCGGATCGGTTCGGAGGCCTGCACGACGTCGACGCCCGCATCGAGGAGGGCCCTTGTCACGGCGGTCGTGTAGATGCCGCGGACGCGGACGCGCGGTCTGCGTTCCTCACTGCCGGAGTCGCCCTCACCGCCGGGGTCGCGTTCGCCGCTCATCAGAGCGCGTCCTCGTCCCGTGCGAACCGGACGCGGTCGTCGACCGTCGGCCCGAGCGTCAGTTCGACGACGTCCTCCGAGAGGATCCGACCGCCCTCGACCGGGACGCCCCACGTGTCGAACCGGAGGTACCCGCGGAGGTCGCTGCCGTGGGTGAAGAGATCAATGAACTCAACGGCGTGTTCGTTGATCCCGCCGCTCGAGTGGGCCATCTCCATATCCGAGTACACGACGCCGCGCTCGAAGAACGACCGGAGTCGGTCGGCGTCGCGGTCGACGGCGTCGACGACGAGCTCGGACGCCTCGCGGATCTCCTCGTTCGAGAGACCGACGGTCCGAAGCGCCTCCTGTGTCCGTTGATCGAAGTGCATCGTATCCTCCCTATGAACGGGGGACGTTTGAATCTCATCAGTGCCGGCGGGGACGTCGCGGTCGCGTTGCGAGGGTTTCGTCGATGACCGACGCCCGAAGACCTTAGGTTCGGGCGTGAGAACCCGGTTTTCGATGCGAGAGAAACGGGACCCGGTCGAGGAGGCCGCGGACGATTCGATGGACCTCTACGACGTGGCGACGTGGAGCGCTCGGACGCCGCTGGATAAGGCCTCCTCGCTCATCTGGCGACTTCTCCACGGGTCGGCCCGTCTCGCCGTGGTGCTCTTTGCGTTTCTCCTCCTGCTCGGTATCGGCGGACTCGCGGCGCTGACAGACCCGCAGGTCGGCCTCCTCACCGCGCTCTCTGCGATTCCCGCGATCGGGCTGGCGGCGTACGTCTACTCGACCGACGTGACATCGGGTGAGCCGCTTACGCTCCTCGTCGGAACCTTCCTGCTCGGGGTGCTCACGGCGAACTTCGCGGCCGTCCTCAACACGCTCCTCCAGCCGTACTTTCAAGTGCTCGGCTTTCTGGGAACCGCGCTGTTCTTCTTCCTCGTCGTCGGCCCGATCGAAGAGACGGTGAAGTTGCTCGCGGTCAGGCTGTACGCCTACACCGACGATCGCTTCGACGCCGTCCTCGACGGAGCGGTCTACGGCGCGATGGCCGGGCTCGGCTTCGCCGTCATCGAGAACGCGCTCTACATCACGCGCCAACTGCCGAATGAGCAACTGGACCTCGGACTCGAACTCATCGGTATCGGCGGCGGGATCACGGCGATCAGAGCGCTCGCGGGCCCGGGCCACGTGATCTACTCGGCGATCGCGGGCTACTATCTCGGGCTCGCGAAGTTCAACCCCGGCAATCGTGGTCCGATCGTCGTCAAGGGGCTTATCCTCGCGGCGGTCATCCACGCGACGTACAACACGACCGTCGGCGTCGGCTCCGCGGTGATCGCCGCGATCACCGGACTCTCTGGGCTCGCGCCGTTTTTCATCTACGTGCTCATCTACGACGGCGTCTTTGGACTATTCCTGCTGCGGAAGATCCAGAAGTACCGGAACGCGTACCACGACGCGCACGCGCCAGCGAATACGGAGTCGGACTTCGAATCCGAGTTGACCGAGTTCGAATAACGGCGCTGTTCGCACTGAACACGCGACGGCGACGATGTCTCACGTGACGCTGCCCGCCCCGTGCTTAGTTCTCGGCGATTGCGTCGCGATAGCCGGCGACCATCTGTTCGACGTACTTCGCGACGACGTCGACTTCGAGGTGGACCGGATCGCCCACTGACTTCTCCGAGAGCGTCGTGAGGCGGTAGGTCGTCGGGATGATCGCGACTGCGAACCGATCCGTGTCGCGGTCGGCGACGGTGAGGCTGATTCCGTCGAGCGTGACCGATCCCTTCTGGACGACGTACTGTTTCACCGCGGGCGGCAGGGCGAACTCGAAGAACCAGTCGTCGCCCACCTGCTCGATTCCGGTCACTTCCGTCGTGGTATCGACGTGTCCCTGCACGAGGTGCCCGTCGAACCGCCCGTCAGCCGCGAGCGCGCGTTCGAGGTTGACCCTCTCGCCGACGGCGACCTCCCCGAGGTACGTCTTTTCGACGGTTTCGGCGGCCAGGAACACCTCGAACTGGGCGGTCGGCTCCGTCTGGAACGCTTCGACCGTCAGACAGACGCCGTTGACCGAGATGGATTGGCCGTGGTGGAGGTCGTCGTAGACGACGCCCCGTTCTGCGTCGGTATCGGTCGACCCCTCTCCGCCGCTCGCTCCTTCAGTGTCGCTCGCGCTGTCGACTTCGATGCGGAGGCGTCGACCGCCCTCGTCGTCGTTCGCCTCGACGACGGTGCCCGTCGTCTCGACGATTCCGGTGAACATACGCTTCGGTTCGTCCCAGTTCTGAAAAGCGTCTCGAAATCGCGTAGTCTCGTGGTGTCGTGGTGTCGTGGTGTCGTGGTGTCGTAGTCTCGTGGTGTCGTGGTGTCGTGGTGTCGTGGTGTCGTAGTCTCGTGGTGTCGTCACCGGGAGCTCCGTCGGCGCTTCGTCGGCGCTTCGCCGGCGGTACTGATTGGCGAAGTGGGCGTCTCGTGTCGGCGGAGATGAGCCGCGCTTGCGACGTCAGATATCGAATTGCCTCCGAGCAGGGACGCGTCAGCGCCTCGTCGCGTTACGTCGACCGCTGGGGTTTCCAAAGGTCTTTGCCGCTCCCGTTGTAAGGAGATATCGATGGACGACGCCGTGCGGGTCCGTGACGCCGCGCGCGAGGCGGTCGAGGACATTGCCCCCGATCGACTCCGGGAGGTGCTGTTCGAGCATCTCTCCGCCGCGCCGATGACACCTGCCGTGTTGGCGCTGGTGAGCGCTCGCGCACCCGAGACTGGAGTGGAGACGGACGCCGACGGGCTCGCCGACCGAGCGGCGGGTGTACAGCTGATCTACGAGGGCCTCCGGCTCACTCGGTCGCTCGCCCACGAGGAACCGTGGACGAAACTGCTCGCCGACCGCTCCGGCGATATCGACGCCGACCTCGACATCCTCGCTGCGGATGTACTCGTCTCCCGGGGGTTCTATCTTCTCGCTCGGACGGACGCCGCCGACCGCGCGGTCGACGTCGTCCGCGCGTTCGGTCGCGATCAGACGCTCCGGCGTGACGACGGGGCGGACGTCGACACCCTCGATCGCAACCTCGAATCGGACGTCTTCGCCCTCGCCGTCGTCGCCGGGATGACCGCCGTCGGCGCGACGCCCTCTCCGGCGGTCCTCGAATACGCCGCGGATCTGGGCCGCGACTGCGACGTCGGCGGCGAGTTACAGCCGGCCGACGCCGCTTTCTCCGAGACGACCGCCGAGCGACTCGCGTCGCTGTCGGCGATGGGCGGCGGGTCGGACGACCGCGTGCCCTCCTCGGCGACGGATTCGTGAGGAATGCGGATCGACGGACGCCACCGACAAATCGAAACCCCTAAAGACGAATCCGCGCTACCAGCAGTTGCGCCTGGGTAGCTTAGCGGTAAAGCGCGTCCTTGGTAAGGACGAGACCCCGGGTTCAAATCCCGGCCTAGGCTCTTTCTGCCGTACACTCCTTGTACGCACACTTTTCTGACTACACTCGTCTGAACGAAACCCGTTCAAGATTCGCGTCTCTCGCTAAACAGAGCATCCGTCGCCGTAATGCGATTCGCTAAATTGTCAGGACACACAAACTAATTCACAGACAGCGGCGGATTAGACCCGAAATCGACCGGGGGCGCATCCCCTCAAGCGACACCCCGGATTTCGCTAATCGACGCTCACAGAGGGAAGAATAAAGCTTAGTCAGGAATGTGATAGAATATCCTCGATGCGGCTATTCACGACCAGTACGCGGTGAGTGATGTTCCGCCGAAACGACTATTGGTAAGACCAGCGTATTACGTCTATATGTCCGAAGCGGCCACAAACGACGACGGCGGGGACGACATCGCCACGGTGAATTTCAAACTCACCGAGTCGTTTCTCGAACAGATAGACGATACGTGGCAGGGACGCGGGTTCAACAGCCGGAGCGAATTCATCCGGTACACGCTTCGGGACGCCGTCGAATTCCCGACGTTCGATCGCGACGAACTCGTCGCCCTGCTCGAAGCCGAGGAGGACATCCGCGAGGGACGAACGACGAGCGCCGAGGAAGCCCGCGAGCGGTTCGGCACGAGCGATGAGTGACGACGGGTGGACGTGGGAACTCTCCTTGACCGCCGAAGACGACCTCGACGGACTGTCCCCTACCGACCAAGACCAGATACTCGACAAACTCGATGAAATCGTCTCCTCGCCGTGGCGCGACCCGCCGGACTACGGTGAGCCGCTCCAGAACAGCCCGTACAAGAAGATACGCGTCGGGGAGTTCCGGCTCTCCGTGAGCTTCCGGCAGGACGACGGGCGGCTCGTCGTCGCACGTATCAAGCGTCGGGGCGGCGCGTACACCGCTGACGACGACTAAGTAAGTGTACCAATACGCCGGCAGACATTTCGCAACGCCTGACGGCCATTCTCGATATGGTCCCGTGTCGATGAGGTGAAGACGAGATGAACCCCTTGACCGCGTACTCCGTCTATTGGTTCGCGTCGGCCTGTACCTGCTCGTATTTTGGCCGACCGTCGGGTACTACGTGTACTCTGACTCGGAGAAACGAGGATTCTCCAGTCCGCGACTTCGTGATTTCTCTCGTCACGTTTTGCCCGTCTCGATGAAAGGAACCATCCAATTGAATACTCGTACCTCACATAATATGATGTGACGGGGTGGCAATGCCTATCCGAGCCGGTTTGTCGGCTCACAGTGGCCCAACCCTGCGGTCTCTATCGCTTCAGAGAGGTTCTTTTCCCCACCCTTTCCCTACCTCTGACGTAATCTCGTGCTTCTCCGGATCGGTTAACTCCACAACCTTGTCGAACTCTCGGAACCATCGGTCATCTCCAAGTTCTAATTCAGGGTTCTGATGGACGTATCCGTTGAGCTTATTTCCAGATTTTGTCGCGCACGGGAGTCCGTTGGGATGATCGCCTTCGTATTCGGACACCGCAAATCCGAAGTCGTAAATGTTCCCAGTCCGGAGCCAGAGATTCACGGCGAATATGTCTTGAGTCTTGAATTTGCAAGAGCTCGTTTCATAGTCTTGAGTTTTTGAATGAATCAGTCGTGCTTTCGAGGTATCTGTTCCCCACAGAGACTTGACTTCTACCCGTCGCCGAATCCCGTCTTTCTCGACAATAAAATCGAAATTTGGATGGCCTTCATCGTCCATCAGGTGTTTGGCCAAGTCCTCAGGCATTCGCGTGACATCGTAACCTTCCTCTCGGACACTATTCGCAAATGCTTGCTCTGCTAAGGCGCTTTTCAACTTCGCAGCGATACCGTAGCGATCAATCTCTAAGTAGTCCGATTCGTCAACTTTCTCAAGGGCTTCGTCCAAATCTCCTTTCTGACCGGATTTAGCCAAAAATTCTCCTCGGGCGTACCCATCGTGCACTTCGTGAATGCGGCACTTGCCGATCTCTTCCCACGTACCAGATGATTCAACGAAATCGCCGGGGATGATCTTCCCTGTTGACCCTCTTGTTAGATGGCTAATTTCCGTTCCACCCTCCAAGGAGATATCTACCGTGTAAAAACTCCCGCGTTTGACAATCTCGCTCTTATCGATACTTCGGATCGGCAAATAAACCGGTATCAGAGCCTGCTGAAGGTCATCGATATCAATCGGACCAAATCGCTGTTTCAGATCGTCAACTAACGACGAAGGCGTCGGAGACACTGGCATATGTAGCCGGACAGTTGGCCACGGTGATAAGCATTCTACAAGACAGAATGGATGGCTTGTTGGGCTTATTCCATTTTTTCAGGAGGCAAAAACTCTGGAATAAGTATGTTTCGCAACTCTCGGAGCTTTTTAATTTCCGTAATATTCTGTTTTATTTTGGAGTCGAATACCCCTAGTGTGTCAACGATATTTTTCTGAGTTTCCATATCGGGAACTGCGATAACACCCTTTTTAATTATATCAAGATTGACGGCAGGGTACGCGCTCCCAGTTGCGTTGGCATCTAAGTAGTCAATAAATACGGGATGTGTCACCGCGTAATACAGATATTCGGGAAGGAGCTCGTCCGGATTCTCCGGATAGAGTACCGCGAATCCAGTAGAAACAACTAGATTCTCCGGAGGGCTTTCAATAAACACGTAGTGCTCTCGCTTAGGGCGAACTGTTGAGATGACAGAGTATCCCTCTGAAACTGTCCTTTTCGCACGGCTAGGAGCTTCCTCAATCTTGTACTCTTCGAGACCTTTGATGTACCCATCTCCTGAATTAGATATTTCTACATACTGTATCTCACTGTGGGTGAAACTACTGTCATTAATCGAGTCGGGATTTATGATACAGACGTTTTCGATCGTTTCTAGTTTCCACTGTTCGTCATCCCCACTATCTGTGCTCCCGGCACTCTGCCGCATTTTCTCACTGAACGTTTCGAGATCAGATTGCGTCATCGCTAATCGAGCTCCTTCAGCGTACGACGAACCTGTTTATTCAGTTTCTCCGATTCGTCGAACATCTCGTTTACCTCATCGACTAACTCGGTTACCTGCTCGTCCGTCAAATCACTCCGATAGGTCTTGTCTTTACCGACGAACCCACCCGGCGTCACCACGTAGTCGTCCTCGGCAAATTCCTCGATAGTAACCCTGCGACAAAATCCGGCTTCATTACGATAGGGTTCAACTCCGGATTCCGCTCTATATGCCCGGACTTTGTTGACTATCCTCCCAATGTGTTCTTCTTTGAGGGTATTGAGCGAATTATTCACGGTCTCGAAGAGGTCTTCAGCGTCGATAACGAGCGTTTCACCGCTCCGATTTCGATATCCATCCGACTCTTTTCCTTTCGCCAAAATCCAGATGCTTGCCGGAATTGAGGTCGAGTAAAAGAGGTTCTTTGGGAGACTGATGACGACATCAAGTAAGTCATCTTCAATAATTTGTTTACGGATTCTTCCGGCTTCGCCCCGAGCAAACATCGTTCTATTTGCCATCACCGTACCAACCATCCCATCTTCACCAGTATGGAATAGCATATGCTGTAAGAAGGCAAAGTTCCCGGTCTCTGAAGGAAGGCCATAACGGAATCGGGCATCACCTTGAGAAAGCGCGTCCTTTCCCCATTCCTCCATATTGAATGGGGGATTCGTGATTACCCGGTCGGCCTCAAGGCCATTGTGTTGGTCGTCCACTATGCTATCTCCCTGTTTGATATTAGAGATCGGCAAGCCAGCACGTGTGAGATTCGCGCGACAGATACGCCACGTTCCCTCCTTCAGTTCCTGACCATAGATATCGATATCAACGCTTTCGTCGTGTTTTTCGAGGAATCGGGCGCTCTGAATGAACATTCCGCCCGAACCGCAGAAGGGATCAAATATCGTTCCGCTATAGGGCTCAAGGATTCTAACTAATAAATCGACAACGCACTTCGGAGTATAGAACTCGCCAGACCGTCTTCCCTCTTCAAGCGCAAACTCTCTCAGGAAGTACTCGTAAACCCGTCCGAGCGGGTCACGAGCCTCCTCGGTATTGAACTCGACCTCATCAAATATCTGAATCAACTCCCATAACGCGGAGTCGGGGATCCCACTTCGGTCGTGGCCACGAGGGAAGATATCTGTATATCCGTGGTTGTTCTCCTCAATATCTTGGACGACCTTCCCAATCTCTTCGCTAACCGACCCCTCCTGCCGGTTTTCAATGATGGCTCCACATCGAGATACCACAGAATCCCAATCACATTCCTCAGGTATCGTTAATCCAATTCGTTCTCGTTCCTCTGAAAATGCTTTAATCGACAGTATCTCAAGAACCACATATTTGTACTGAGCTGACTCGATTGTCCCACGTAACTGCTCAGCGGAGTCCCACAGCTTGGATTCGAGATTCCCGCCAGCGGTGAGGTCTGCCATTGCCATTATCAAGCCCCTCCGTCGTCATTAATCCATAGCTCCCGCTGAACGGTGGGACTCGAAATATCCAATCCCATTATTCTCTTCTCCGAAGCATCTACGTGTTCAAGATTATCTCGATAGCACGGCCAACAAGGTGAGTCAGCGAGTTTCGCACACTCCTCGGGACCTACCGCTTCGAGGGGTTTGGCTTCCCCACCGACTCCTTCGGTCGTTGCCCCAACGTCTGCCCCGAGCTTGTCCAACAATCTCGATACGTTCGACCGTTCGGTGGTCCCGCTCGGCGTTGGGTAGTTTACGGATGCTTCGAAAACGACCGGGCCGCCGACCGTGGCGAGCGCAACCTTGTGCTTGTAGTCGTACTCCTCGTTGTCGGTGAGTTTGTTGACGATGCTCTTTTTTGCCGTTGAGTCGTTAGCTGACATTGCTTCGTGGCCCCACGAAGCGCGGTCGGTGTTCCAGCACCGGCCATTTCTGCGATGGTGATCCGCGCTTCGTACGCGTAGTCCCTCACCACCCATATAAAGATTAGCATATTTGCTAATGTATCTGAATGTAAGATCCTTTTGTGCGAGAGCGGGAAGGCGACGTATGGCAAAGACACGGGCACTCCTCACTGAAACCGAACGTGAGCAGATCGCAGGAGAACACGGCGACAGTCGGAAGTATCAAGCAGTATCACGCATCCGAAGCCGTATCGATGATGAACTGGCGGCCGACCTAGAGGTACTTCGAGAACACCACCCTAAACTCTACAACGAGCTGCGGGAAGTTGTCTGCTCGGAGGAACCTGAATAGCGACAATCAGCGGGTATCTGGTTGCTATCGAAGGTATCTGTCCTACCGCTGTCTCCTCGATTGCCCCCGATAAGAGAGATACTGTAAGTGGTTACTGAGCGTATTCCCTAACTGGGGCCGGCTAGGCTCTTTTCACGAGGACCGAACTGGTGAGCGACGGCCGTCCGCAACGGAGCGGCGACCGCAGTCCCGTTTTCGCTGCTTCGGAATCCCTACTCGTCTGCCCGGCAGTGAACACACAGTGAACGCTCCACGTCGTCCGAGGGGACGACCGTTCCGCAGCGGAGACACCGAACGCGACCGTGGGCGTACTGCGTGTGCGGCGCAATCGACGATCTTTCACTATCTGTGCTCATACGACTCTAATCGTATGACTAGAATAAAAAATTTCTGGAAAATGCCGTATGTATTCCTATTATTTCCTTACCGCACGTCCTCGACGAACCGCGCCGGGAGGCGGTCGACGAAGGTGGCCGGAAGCGCGGCGACGAGAGTTTCCGCGATCACGACCATCGGCTTTCGGAGCAGGACGTAGACCGCAGAGACCGCTACAGCGACGAGAACGCCCGTTTCTGCGAGGCCGTCGAGGGCGTACGTGGCCGGGAGCGCGAACGCGACGGCCACCGCGAGGTCTTCGGGAGCGCCGTCGTACCGGACCCACCGCCGCGGAGCGATCCACCGTCGGTGATAGTGGCTGTACACCGCCCGCTCGGAGGTGCCGAGCCACGGCTTCAACTCCAGTCCGCCGCCGAGCGCGTCCATCACAGAGTGGAGTGCGGCCGCGGCGAGAAACAGCGCCGCAGCGACGGTGAGCGTCGACGGCGTCGCGATAGCGATGACCGCGGCGACGACCGCGGCCGTGCTGAAGTACACCGGAAAGTGCAGCGTCTTGCGGTGTCCGGCGTAGAGATCGAAATCTGGAAACAGTCCACCGAGCGCTGCGGCTGCGACCGGAAGTAGGGACGTTCCCGCGGCGCTCCCCGGAAAGAGCGTTCCCACGAGAACTGCGAGCACGACGCCAGCCAGCGCGTGCGTTGTTGCCATCATCAACGAGTCGTATGTGAGACAACAGTATTATAGTTTCGTGTCTCTCGGTACCACGGTGATTGGTAGCACTCTTGGTCTGTCGACGGCGTTTCCACGCGCTCGGCGGCCTCTCCACCGCTATTGTGGGCGCTCCACGGCCAATGGCGGTCTGCCCGACTACAGCGGGGTTCCGCGCGGTTTCGAGTCCGGCTTCCGGCCTCCAGCCCCTCGCCGACTGTTGGGACCGGTAACGATTAGGTGACGACTGCACAGTACACGTACAATGAGTCGGAGCGAACGCTCGCGCGAGGTGAGACGGTGACCGACGACCATCTCGAAGCGACGATCAGCCTCCGCGGCGTCCTCTTTTCGCCCGACGGCGAGATCCTCCTCGTCAGGCGCGCGAGCGACGGCGGCTGGGAACTGCCCGGGGGACGGCTCGGGACGCACGAGGACGCGCGGGAGGGCGTCCACCGCGAAATCGAAGAGGAAACGGGCCTCGATGCAGACATTCGCCGACCGGTTCACGCGGCCTCGTGGCGGAACGAGACCGACCGAGGCCGGTTCGCCGTCTACTACCGGTGCGACGTTCCCGAGCGCGAGCATTCAGATCCCGAGGTCGCCGCGAACGGTGGCCTCGAATCGATCACGCTCAGTCAGGAACACGTCGACTACGCGTGGCTCGATCCCGAGCCGGCGGCCGAGCGCCTGACGGACGTGCAGACGCGGGCCGTAACGGAGGCAATGGAGGTGTACGAGCCGTGAGCGACGATTCCGAGCCGTCCCGACCGCGCCCGACGATCCGCGCGCTCGACGATCGGACGATCCGTCAGATCGCGGCCGGGGAGGTCGTGGAGCGCCCCGCATCGGTCGTCAAAGAGTTGGTCGAAAACAGCCTCGACGCCGACGCGAACCGAATCTCCGTCGCGATCGACGCCGGCGGGACCGAGGGCGTCCGCGTCCGCGACGACGGCCTCGGGATGGACCGCACCGCCGTCCAGCGGGCCGTCGAGGAGCACACGACCAGTAAAATCGAGGACATCGCCGACTTGGAGGCGGGCGTCGGGACGCTCGGCTTCCGCGGGGAGGCGCTGCACACCATCGGCGCGGTCTCGCGGCTCACGATCCGCACGAAGCCGCGAGCGAACGGAAGCGGCGACCACGGTGCCGACGGTGAAGGCCCCGCTGGGACGGAACTCCGCATCGAAGGCGGCGAGGTGACCGATGTTGGCCCCGCGGGTTGCCCAGAAGGAACGGTCGTCGAGGTCGACGATCTCTTCTTCAACACGCCCGCCCGCAAGAAGTTCTTGCGGACCACGGCAACCGAATTCGACCACGTGAACGCCGTCGTGACGCACTACGCGCTCGCGAACCCCGACGTCGCAATCTCGCTCGAACACGACGGCCGCGAGGTGTTCGCGACCGAGGGGCGCGGCAACCTCAGATCGTCTGTCTTGGCCGTCTACGGCCGCGAGGTAGCCGAATCGATGATCGACGTCGAGCACGAACCCTCGGAGACGGACGCCGGCGACGAGTCGTCGGACGCGTCGGATGCGGTCGAACGCGTCCGAGGGCTGGTCAGCCACCCCGAGACGAATCGGAGCACGCGCGAGTACCTCTCGACGTTCGTCAACGGGCGGTACGTCACCGCGCGCGTCCTCCGTGAAGCCGTTCTCGACGCCTACGGCGGGCAGTTGGCCGCCAATCGCTACCCCTTCGCCGTCCTGTTCGTCGACGTCCCCGCCGACGCCGTCGACGTGAACGTCCACCCGCGGAAGATGGAGGTCCGCTTCGACGACGAGTCGGGCGTCCGCGCCGCCGTCACCGACGCAGTCCGCAGCGCACTGCTCGACGAGGGGCTGATTCGGTCGACGGCCCCGCGGGGTCGCTCGGCGGCCGACGAGACCGAAATTCAGCCGGAATCGCCCGAATCGGAGGTTCGCGGGGGTCCCGGCCACACGCCCCAGCCTGAAACTGACGCTACCTCCGCGAGCGACTCGTCCACAACGAACGACCCCGTAACTGCTCCGGAGCGCGGCGAGACGACAGGTCCGGAAGCCGCGGGCGACGGTCGAACGGCACCGAGCGATCTCACGCAGTCAAGAACTGCTCGGAGGACCGACCAACGTCGCGATGAGGGCGGCGACGACGAGGACCGAACGTCTGCCCGCACCGACGAACATCGAACGTCCGTTCGCACCGACGAGAGATCGACAGAAGCGGGATCGTCCGATGAAGAACGAACTGGTCCCGACCACGACCGAGCGCGGACGGTCGACCCGAGCGACGACGATACGTGGTCGGTGTCGGGAACGGGTCGCGATAGACGGCAGATCGAATCCGACGCCGCGGAATCCAGCGCTTTCGACGCCGATTCTGGAGTCTCGCCGGGATTCGAGTCGTCGTCGAGCACCGGGGATCCGGCCGCCGATCGAGATACTGATTCCCTCTCGTCCCGATCGTCGCGGCCGACGGGAATCGTCGGCCCGACGGTTCAGCGCGACTTGGGCGGCGACGAAGCCTCACTCGAACCGCAGTTCGACTCGCTGCCGTCGATGCGCATTCTCGGACAGCTACACGACACCTACGTCGTCGCCGAGACCGACTCCGGGATGGTGCTCGTCGATCAGCACGCGGCCGACGAGCGGATCCATTACGAGCGCCTCCAGCGCGAACTGGACGGTGACGTCGTGACGCAGACGCTCGCCGAGCCGGTCGAACTCGAACTCACCGCGCGGGAGGCTGCGCTGTTCGATCAGTACGTCGACGCGCTCTCGCAACTCGGCTTTCGCGCCGAACGCGTCGACGATCGGACTGTCGCGGTCGAGACCGTCCCCGCCGTCTTCGCGGAGACGCTCGATCCCGAACTGGTTCGCGACATTCTCTCGGCGTTCGTCGGCGAGGCAGAGGGCGAGCACGGCGGCGAAGCGACGGTCGCGGCCGTCGCCGACGACCTCCTCTCGGATCTGGCCTGTTACCCCGCCGTGACCGGCAACACCTCGCTCACCGAGGGGTCTGTGGTGGACCTGTTGGAAGCGCTAGACGCCTGCGAGAACCCCTACGCCTGCCCGCACGGCCGGCCGGTCGTCATCGAGATCGACGGCGAGGAGATCGGCGACCGGTTCGAGCGGGACTACCCCGGTCATTGAACCGGGGTGAACGCCTTTCTGACTGCCACCTGGCCGCTCGACAACCGATATTATGTACCCGCTAGCGCTAGGAGCGAGTATGACAGACATCGTGACGTTCGGCGAGACGATGCTCAGACTCTCGCCGCCGCGGGGGGAGCGACTGGAAACGACGCGTGAGCTCGACGTGCGGACCGGCGGCGCAGAGAGCAACGTCGCCGTCGCCGCCGCGCGTCTCGGCTGTGACGCGACGTGGATCTCGAAGCTCCCCGATTCGGCGCTCGGCCGGCGGATCGTCTCCGAACTGCGCAGTCACGGCGTCAGCACCGATATTGCGTGGGACGACTCGGCGTCCGCGCGCTTGGGAACGTACTACCTCGAACAGGGGAACGAACCGCGCGGGACCGACGTGATCTACGACCGCGCGGGCGCGTCGGTGACGACCGCGACGCCGTCGGAACTCCCCGTCGGCGCGCTCGAAGACGCCGGAATCTTCTACACGAGCGGGATCACCCCGGCGCTCTCTTCGACCCTCGCTGAGACGACCGCCGCGTTGCTCGGGGCGGCACAGGGGGCCGGCGTGACCACCGCGTTCGACCTGAACTATCGCTCGAAGCTGTGGGCTCCAGAAGCGGCCAAGCAGGGCTACGAATCTCTCTTTCCTCACATTGACATACTTGTGGCCGCCGAGCGCGACGCCGCGACCTGCCTCGACCGCGACGGCGACCCCGTGGAGGTCGCGAACGGCCTGCTTCGCGACTTCGACTTCGAAACGGTCGTGCTCACCCGCGGCAAGCAGGGCTCGCTCGCCGTCCACGACGGCGAGGTGTTCGAGCAGGACGTCTACGAGGCCGAGACGCTCGATCCGATCGGCACGGGCGACGCCTTCGTCGGCGGGTTCCTCGCGAAACGGACCCGCGGCGGCGACGTCCAGCGCGCGCTCGCCTACGGTGCGGCGACGGCCTCGCTGAAGCGCACGATCGGCGGCGACCTCGCCGTGGTCACGCCCGAGGAAGTCGCGTCCGTGATCGACGAGAACGCCGGCGAGATTTCGCGGTGACCCAGCGACGATGACGCCCGCAACGAGCGGTCGCTACCGCGTACTCGGCCGTCCGCGCGACCCGACGGAACTGTTGCTCGTCTCCGTCGGGACGGGTGACGATGGGGCGTCTGAGATCGGTACAGGCGAGGACGGATCGGAGCCGACGTACGACCCGGCGTACGTCGAGACGACCGGATACGAAGCCGAACTCGCCGACGACGTGGCGTCGCTCGCAGCCGGTAATCTGATCGACGCCACGCTCGCGTGGGACGACGGCGAGCCGCGGTTTTCGTCCGTCGACGTCGTCGCCGAGAGCACCTTCGAGTTCTACGACGGTGCTACCGGCATCTTCGAGGCGGCCAAAGAGACGTGGATGGTCGCCGAGGCCGACAACGCCGCGATGAACGGCCGCGTGACGAAGAACACCGACGGCGAGCCGAACGGGGCCCTCTACACGTTCGCCAAGCAGTCCGGCGCACGCGACCTCTTCGAAGAATTTCGTACTGGGGTGACACCGCTGGATCCCCTCGTTCGGCGGGCTGACGAGGGTGAGTCGGTCGCTTCCGAACGGGAACAACCGCGTGCGGTGTTCGTGCTTCGGCCGATCGACGAGCCGTTCCTCGTCGTCTACGTTGTCTTCCGGCGCGACGGCGTGTTGGCGGAGACGATTCGGTCGACGTACGAGTCCTCGAAGAGCTGAAGCGGGCCGTTCCATCGCTTGCGTGCACCGTCCTAGTTACTGTGCTTCGAGATTCATTGGGCCTCTTCACTATTATCGGAGACGATAATTCAACCCCGATATTGATGTTGTTGCGACGCTGCTATCAATTAACGGCTAACAAACGGTTTCAACCGTAAAAGCCCAGTTGCGGACATCATGTTCAAGGAGTGAACGACACTGAAATATCAGTCCCGAAACCGAGAGACGGCCCGTCCTAACCGTCGCATCGAGAATCACGATACGACCGCGCCCGTCCTCGCCCGGCTCATCCGACCGATCGATGTGGCGTTCGTAGCGGCCGTTCCGCTCCTCGTCACTGGCGTCTTCTTCCTCCCGCGAGAGACCCGTCTCGCGCTTGCACTCCTGTACACCGAACCCTCGATCCTGACGTCCTACGCCTCCCATTTCGTGCATCTCGATCTCCCGCATCTCTTGGCGAACCTGCTGGTGTACACGCTCGTCGTACCGTTTTCACTCGTCGTGAGTGTCAAGAGCGGTCGACGACGTCGGTTTTACATCGTCGCAATCACGGTTCTCCTCGCGTTCCCGTTCGTGCTCTCGGGGCTGAATCTTCTCTTCCCCCGCCCGCGGATCGGATTTGGTCTTTCGGGGATCAATATGGCTTTCGTGGGATACCTGCCGCACGTTCTCGCGTCTCACCTCGAATCCGAGCGTCTTGACACCGACACGCTCGGTGAAACAGTGCTACAACTCGGCTTCTTCCTCGGAACGACTGTCATCGCGCTCCGGGTTGCGCTGTCGCTTCAGCCGGGACTCTCCGCTGGCAGCGAGTGGCTCTTGGCCGCTGGCGTCGGGAGCGCCCTCGCGAGTATCCTTTTCGCGCGACCGATCGTCGCATCGCTCCGCGCGCACCCGCACTCCGTCGAGGAGTTCGCGCCGCCGACGGTCCTGTTCGGCGGCGCGCTGTTCGTCCTGCTCGTGCTCATCGGATTCCCGCAGGTCTCGGTGACCGACGGCAGCGTGGTCAACGTTTTCCTGCACTTGCTCGGTTACAGCCTCGGGTATCTCACCCCCTACGTCACGTTCCGTGTTCTTGGAGTTGATATCAAGGCGCTACGGCGCTACCGATAGTGTATAACTGCTGACGATCGAGAGACAGCGGTCTGTCAACTGCCCTGATAATCGGTTATCAGAGTTGAATATTTGACAGGTAATTTTTTGTATGATACCGTCGTTAGCCCGCTTAATGCGGCTCACAGTCCCGACGGATTTCGACATCCTCGATGCCCTCGCGGACGGGGAGCGCAACAACGCTGTGAACTTGGCGTACCTGCTCGACCGCGACCGATCGTATATCAACACCCGGTTGCCAGTTCTCACCGACTATGAGCTGCTCGAACGGGTCGGCCCCGCACCGAGCAGCGGGCTGTACGCGATCACCGAGAAGGGGCGCGTCGTCGCCGCGCACCGAGACGCCTACCGCTGCGAGGACGTCGACTTCGACGCGTTAGTCGAACGTGAGCTGCGCTCCGCCGCGGAACAGCGAATTCTCGCAGAGTAGTAACCGGATCCGGCGGATTCCTCTGGTCTTGGGCAGTAGGTAGTGCCTACTGTCAGTTCTGTGTTCAAATCGTGAGTCGCTCGTCGGGGCACTTTTCGGTGAGGGAGTGATGCCTCGATGCCGTGCCCGATTGTTTCTCAGTATCCCGTGGTTCCCATTGCTGTGCCCGGATTACTCGCGAGAATTCTGTCAACGGTCAATGTCACCCAGTCCACAATTTTTTAAGGATTGCTGGTAGATACCATTAGTATATGCTGGCGGTAACCCCGGGGGCCTGACACTGGGTGTCGGTCGTGAAGGGGCGCTATCCCAGCATGCTACGGACAATGATGCCTAACACAGCAAGTGGGGAATTAGGCGTACAGTCACGCTCTCTGCGTATCAGGAGTGATAATTATGAATAGCGACACACGCGATGGGGCGCGTGCGGTCGTACTGGCAGTGATAATGGTGTTGTCGGTCGTCGCGATGGGCGTCGCGTTTACGGGAAGCGCGGCGGCTGATTCTGGTGCAAACATCTCCGATTATACTTCACCAGACCTAGCCAACTTCGATGTAGCAGTAACTACAGATGGTAGTCCACCGGAGACCGGTGAGTTCACCGACGAACAAACGTACGCTGATATTCAAAGCGCGATTGACGCTGAAGGTGCGGAGACGTCAATCCTCGTCTTTGATGGAGAGTACAGTAGTGTGGATATCAATGCTAATGGTATCGAACTTGTTTCCTACAATGGTTCAACGGAGACAATAATCAGCAGTTCTAACGATAGAGCCATTACAATCCCTGCTGCTGAAGGGCCATATAACGACATCGCCATCTCTGGCTTCAAAATCAGCAGCCAGTCTGATCAGGGAATTATGGTGGAACGGGCCGACGGGTTTGCACAAACGTCTAGTTTAGAAATCAGCCACAACAACATTTCTTCGGGTGGAACTAATGCAGTGCAGATCTCTCCGGAACTGTCTCAATTAACATTTGTCGACAACGTTGTGGCTGCTGCCGACTCTGGCCTTGTCATCAGCGAGACTGCTGCCGCCGATGATGGTATTCACAGTAATGTAAAGGTAGAAAACAACAAATTTACCGAAGCATCCACTGGTGCTGCTTCTCTAGCAGATATTGATGGGCTCTCTTTCGCTAACAATACAATAGCTGAGACCGTCGATAGCTTCGGGGTTGCACTCGCTCCTGCTGCGAATGCAGTAGTTGAAAACAACGAAATTAATATCGGTAGTGGTGATGGCGTATTAGTCACTGACCTTGGAGGCGATCTCAGCACTGTTGAAGAAGTCACAATTAGACACAATAGTCTCTCTGGTGGGTACGAATTAAAAGAAGGGTCCACTGCTGGTAATGAATACGGTGTTGAAGTAGACACGGCTATTTCGGATCTATATCTGATTGATAATACTATATCGAACTTCCGTGGTGCGATTTCTCTCTCCAAGAGTACTCAGTCACCGACCGCTGAAGGGACTCTAGTTGCTGAGAACACCATTGAAAATGTCCACTTCGGAATTGGGCAAGAGAGCGATACTGGAACGCAGATAATTAATAATAACATCTCAGCACAAGCGCAGGGTGTCTCTGGTTGGAACACTGACGATATGGTTGTCTCCGACAACACAATCCAAATAGATAATTCCACGATATCGCCTGAGAACGTTACGTTTGCTCAGCCTCGTGGGATTGATGTATCTGGCAACAATGTCAGCATTACTGGCAACAATATTACAAGTACTCACACCGCCGTCCTGATTCAAGGCGATACTCAGTATACCGATCCGGCGGGAGAGGACATTAATATCTCCCACAACAACTTCGAAGCAGCGGAATATGGGATTGATGCTGCTGGGTACGATTATGTACTAGATGCCACCAACAACTGGTGGGGAAGCGAAAACGGTCCGAGCGCCGGATCTGCGAACACCTACAACGACGGTGACCAAGGCGCAAACGTCTCTGACAACGTCGAGTTCACGCCGTGGCTCGATGCACCCTCTCCGGACGGGGAAACATTCGCCCCTGTCACCAACGTCGACACTGACGACCAATACGCTTCGATCGATGCCGCCCTCGAAGGTGCTGACGCCGACGAGAACATCTGGATAAAACCGGGGAGTTACGAGGAATCAATTTCCCTCGACACGCAAAACGTCACGCTGTTCGGTGAAGGTGAGAGCAGTCAAATCGTCGGTACTGTTGATTTGAACGCCGAAGAGACGAGACTATCTAATCTCTCGGTCTCTCCGGGGAGATTCACGGAAGATGGTGAATTGGACTACACTGCTGTCCACGTCTACGCAAGTAACACGACAGTCAACGATGTAACTATTGAAGACTTCAACGGCGACGGGTCAAGCACAATTCACGGTATCCAAGTTTGGGACGATTATAAAGATGAAGACCGAATCGAGAATATTCGGATTCTCCACAATACCATCCACAACCTCACGAATGACGGAAGTGGTACCTCTGCGATCAAGGTCCAAGGAGCAGTCAAGCGGACTATCGTCGCCGAAAACACGATTACTGAGATCCATTCTGATGGTTGGTCCTACGGTATCGTGACCACGCCGAGCGAGAACGCGAAAGTGACGGTTGAACAGGTTGGTATCAACGGCAATCACATCGATGGTGTGACTGCCGATACGTACGAAGGTACGGCAATCGGACTCGACACTGAGTCCGGTGATATGGGCGACCCAGTGAAGACAAACGCGAACGAGGTCCAAATCTCGTATAACGACATCCAGAACGTCGATATTGGTGTCCTCAACAGGGATACCGAAAACTCCACGAGTGCTATCTTCAACTACTGGAACAGCTCTGATGGACCGCAGGACGTTACATTCGTAGGTGACGTCACCTACGATCCGTTCCTGACCGCACCGAGCGACGAGGTTGAGCGTCCCACCCAGGAAGACGGTGTGCTCACTCGGCAGTTCGCCAGCGATCTCACTCTTGATGAGGGAGTGAACGCGTTCGCGTTCCCTGCCCCGAGTGAACGGTCGCTGAACGAGACGGTGAACCTCTCCAACGTCCAAGCGGTCTACGCGTACGACAACGTCGAAGAATCTTGGACGCAGATCAGTGACGATCCGACGCCCGGCGCGCTTGACGTGTTCGTGGTAGTCGTCGAAGACGGCAAAACTGCCGAGGCGGTGATGGAGTTCGAGAACGATCGCTCCGAGCAAACGGTTCCTGAGGCGACCGAGGTCTCCGGCGGCTGGAACCTCGTGAGCCCGACGCAGGCCGGAGCGAACGTCGACGAAGCGTTCGCGACGCAGAACGCGGACATCCAGACGACGCTGTCGGACTCGCCGTTCCAGTCGGCCGGAAGCCAGCCGCTCGGTGCTGGGGATAAACCGTTCTCACCGTACAACGCCTACTGGACGTTCATCGACGACGACGAAGGTGACAGCACCATTGCGGCAACTACCTACGACGGCATCACTGCCGAGGAGTTCTTCGTCAACGTCGATCTGCTCACCGCCCCGGAAAACGAGGGCTGAGATCCCAACTCAATGTCCCTTGAATTATCACTGACGCCGCAGGCTGCGCCCGCAACGGGCCCTGACGAGCCGCGCGGCCGGGAACGAACACGCAGCGACGGAGGGTTGCGATGACTCACACGGGCTGGCACGCACACGTCAGAACGTTCGTCATCGTCGCGATGACGCTCTGTCTGGTGCTGTGGGCTCCCGCCGGGGCGCTCGGCCCCGCGATCGGCAGCGCCGCCGCACAGGAGAGCGGCCCGCCGCAGACGCCCGCCAGCTACTACGGCAACGTCACGATCGACGGCGAGCCCGCACCGGCGGGAACGACGGTCGAGGCGGTCGTCAACGGCTCCGTCGAGGGGTCGATTACGATCGACGAGGCCGGACAGTACGGCGGTTCAGCGGCGCTCGATGAAAAGCTCAGCGTCGGCGGCGAGGCGCGGATCGAGAACAGCCCGGAGGTCCGCTTCTTCGTCGACAACGCGAACATCGAACGCACCGAGGTAACGACGACCGATCCCGAGACCGTCGAGTGGGTGGCTGGCGACGTCCAGCGGGTCGACCTGCGTGCGTCGGTTGGCTCGCCACTCTACGAGGTCGAGATCATCGACCCACCGAGTGACGTGACTGCCGGCTCGAACGCCGACGTCACGCTCAACATCACCAACGCGGGCGCGGCCGCCGGCGAGGGGACGATCAACGTCTCCGTCGACGGCGAGGTCCGCGGCAGCACGACCGAAGATCTCGCGCCCGGCGAGAGCACCGAATCGATCGTCTCCGTTCCGACTTCCGTCTCCGACGGTGGCGAAATCACGCTCACCGCCGACAGCGGTGACGACACCGCTTCGACGACAGTGAGCGTCGAACGGCCGCCGGAGCTCGCGGTCGGACTCGCGGTCGACACACCGATCGTGAACCCGGGCGAAGCGATAACCGGGACGATCAACGTGACGAACGTGGGCGGCCAAGAGGCCGCAGAACAGAATCTCTCGGTCACGCTCGGCGGCTCGGTGATTCGGACTGCGCGCATCGGTCCGATCGGTGCCGGCGAGAGCACGGAACTGACGCTCGATTACACTGCGAGTGCGGACGACGCGGGCACGCGAACGCTCGTGGCCGCGACGGCTGACGACAGCAACGCGACGCTCGTGACAGTCAACGAGTCCGCAACGTTCGCCGTCGATATCATCGAGAGCGAATCGACCCTCAACGTCGTCGCCGGACAGAACGTGACGGTTCTCGGCGAGGTGACGAACGTCGGCGGTTCGACAGGAACGCAGACGGTGACCGTCTCCCGCGATGGTGCGGTCCTGCACACGACGGAGCTCACCCTCGAACCCGGTGAAATCGCTGACGTCACCGCCGAGAACGAGACGCTCGACGGTGGAACGTTCAACGTCACCGTCGAGAGTGAGGACAGTTCCGAGACGGTCCCGGCGACGGTCGCGGACCGTCAGCCGTTCCTCGAAGTGGCGATCGGCGACAGCAACGAGAGCGTCGACGAGCCGCTCGACGGCGAGGTGACGAACGTTACCGTCGACGCGACGATCGAGAATCTGGGAACCGAGTCCGAAGAACAGACGATAGAGTTCCGCGTCGATGGCGACCCGCGGGTCACCGAGAGCATAACGGTTGGCAGCGAGTCGAGCGAGTCGCTCTCCGGCATCGACGTCCCGATCTATCCCGGTGAGACGCCGAGCGTCGACCTCACGGTCGCGAGCGCCGACGACGCTGCGACCGAGACTGTCGACGTCAACGAGACAGCACAGTTCGAGACGACGATCGTCGCTCGAAGTAACGAGACGAGTCTCGACACGGAGACGCCCTTCACGCCCACGATCAACGTAACGAACGTCGGCGATCAAGCGGGCGACGGCTACCTCCGCGTCCGGTTCAACGGCTCGATCGAGCGGAACTTCTCGATCGACGGCCTCGAAGGCGGCGAAGAGATTCAGCTCCTCGCGGGCGAGGACGACTTCGCGCTCAGCGCGTCGACGTCGGGCACGAAGGTCCTCGAAGCCGAGGCGCTGAACAACGCGACCGGTGAGAACGTCACCGACGACGTCTCGACCCGCCAGATCGACATCGGCGACGCGCCGAACTTCGAGATCGACTCGTTCGAGCCGAGCGGACCCGATGGTGCGATCGCACCGGACGGGACGATCGACGAGGGCGAGACCCTCTCGATCGATGCGACGATCCAGAACACCGGAGACCTCGGTGAGAACCAGACGGTGACCATCGAGTTCGACGGCACCGAGATCGAGGCAGACGTGCTGAACGCGACTGCTAGCGGCGGAACGGCCGACATCTCCGCTAGCTACAGCGTACGTAGCTCAGACGTCGGCGACCGGACAGTCTCGGTCAGCACTGACGACGACACGCAGACGCAGGATCTTACAGTCCGCGAGAACGCCGAGTTCGCGGTGACGAGCGTTGACGCTGACGATGAGGTCATCGCGGGCGACAGCGCTGACGTCACCGTCCGAGTCGAGAACGTCGGCGGCGACGCCGACAACACGGGCGACGTCCGCCTGTACGCCGACAGCGAGGAAGCCGCCAATCAGAGCGTCACGCTCGCCGCCGGCGAGGAGCGACTCGTACAGTTCGACGGGGACGTCACGCCCGAGGAGGCCGGCACGGTGGACGTGACGGCCGTCACTGACGACGACACGGGTACCGACACGATCGACGTGGGCGAACCCGGCGAACTGGCGCTCGAACTCCTCTCTGTCACCGACCCGCTGACGACCGACGACACGCTGCGCGTCAACGTTCGCGCGACGAACGTCGGCGACGGCGAAGCCACGGAGACGGTCGCGCTCAAGCTCGACGGCCGGATCGTCGACAGCACGAGCGCGACCGTCGCTGGCGGCGAGTCGGGGACAGTTGAGTTGCGCTCCGATATCAGCCGCACCCTCGATAACGACGCGTCCGAGCAGGCTTCGATCGAAATCGACGGCGCGAACGATCAGATCGACTCGACGATCACGATCGAGGATCCGCCGACCGAAGCGAGCTTCCGCGTCTCAGACCTCCGCGCTCCGTCGTCGGTCCTCCAGACCGACCAGACGGTGACCGTCACCGCGAACGTGACGAACATCGGTGACGAGAGCGGAACGCAAGACGTCGCGCTCGTCGTCGACGGCGCGACCACCGACACGAACGGGAGCCTCGCGCTCGACGGGGGCGAGACGAAGGAGGTCGATCTGACGTTCGACACCGACGCGGTCGGCGTCGGCGACGACCTCGACTTCGCGGTCGAGAGCGCCGACGACAGCGCCGACGGGACTATCACGATCGAAGAGCCGACCCCCGGCACCGCCGCGATCGTCTCGACGGAACTGCTGTCGACGCAGGCCGCCCAGAACGAGCGGTTCGAGGTCAACGCGACGATCCGAAACGTCGGTGACGTCGAACTGAATGAGACGGTGACGGCCGACTACCTCGCGGCCGATTCGGTCGAAAACTCGACCGAGATCGACGCGCTCGCTGCGGGAGCGGAGACCACTGTCACGCTCGGCGTGACGCCACCTGCAGAGGCACGCGCCGGGGTCTTCGATCGCGAGATCGAGATCACCGCCGGTGACGACGCGGCGACGCGAACCGTTCCCGTCGACTTCGGCAGCATCCAGAGCGGACTCGCCGAAGTCGACGACGACGGCACCGTCGAAGTCGCACCCGGTACCTACACCGAGCGCGACACGCTCGAGATCGACGCACCGGGCGTCACGCTCACCGCGGCCGAGCAGGGCTCGTTCCCGACGATTACCTCGCCGCGGAACGCCGACGACGCCCTCGTCGTGACCGGCGACGACGCGCGCGTCACGAACCTGCGGTTCGCCGACGACGGCAACGGCACCGCGATCGAACTCGGGGCCGACAACGCGACGGTCCGGAACGTCCGGGTCGTCAACTGGGCGACCGGCGTCGAGGAGACGAGCGGGACGAACCGCATCGTCGGTTCCTCGATCGTCGATTCCGGCACCGGTATCGTCCTCGCCGGCGACGGCGGAAGCGCGGTCGAGTTCACGCGCATCGCACGCTCGGCGACACGCGGGATCGACGTTCAGAGCGCGGACAACGAGATCCGCGGCGCGGGCGTCTACGCCTCGACGATCGGGGTCGACATCCGCGCGGTCGTCGGCACGGAGATCCGTCAGTCGACGATCCGCGGCAACGCCGACGTCGGGGTCCGCGCGACGAACATCGGCGGAACGATCGACAACCCGAGCGCGGAAATCAGCTACAGCGCGCTCGAATCCAACGGCGTCGAAGCGTTCATCCAGAACGGAAGCGTCAACGCCAACAGCACGTGGTGGGGCAGTTCCGCCGAGCCGATCGAAGGCGTCGACTACGTCGTCCGGAGTAACCTCACGACGGGCGATCCGCTCCAAACCCGCCCGGACTCGCAGTTCGCCGTGAGTGCGTCGCTCAGCGGTGACAAGGTCCGCGGCGAGCGGTTCTCGGTCACGACGACGGTCACCAACGATGGAACCGTCACTGACCTCCAGACGGTCGAACTGCTCGTCGACGGCAGCCCCGTGGATTCGACCGACGTCGAACTCGATGCCGGAACACAGACCGACGTGACCTTCGCGTACACGCCGGACCTCACGGACGGCGATAGCGTCGACCTGTCAGTTCGGAGCCTCGACGATTCCGTCGAAGCGGACGGCGTTCCGGTCCTCGAACCCGCATTCTTCGCGGTGCAGTCGCTGAACGCGGTACCGACGGAAGTCACTGCGGGCGACACGATCACGCTCTCGCCGGACATCGAGAACACCGGCGAGGCCGAGCGCACCCAGTCGGTGCAACTGCTCGTCGACGGAGCAGTCGTCGACAGTACTGACGTGACGCTCGGTGGTGCCGCCACCGAGACCCCGTCGCTGTCCTACGCGACGACCGACACCGACGTCGGAGAACTCAACGTCACCGTCGCGACTGACGACGCGACGCGGGAGTCGGCCGTGACGGTGCTCGAAGCCGACGACACGACCGAACCCGGTCCGGAGGACCCGACCGAACCCGGCCCGGACGATCCGACCGACGACAGTCCGACAGGCGACGATGACTCGCCGATACGCGACATCGGCGTCGGCGTCGAGCCGACGAACGTCGAGAGCGTCGTGCCGTCGGTCGACAGCGACGCCGGGCAGACGGTCGCCACGTTCGAGACGACTTCGGCGGTCGCTTCCGTCGCACTCGACACGACCGCCGCGGTCGAGGAGGTAACCGTCTCCGAGATTGATCCCGCAGCGGCCGATATCGAAGCCTCGCCCGGGACGGCGCTGGCCCTACAGGACATCTCCGTCCCCCAAGACGTAGAAGACACGTCGGCGACGATCGAGTTCCAGATCTCGAACGACGACCTCGAATCGGCCGACGCGTCCGCGGAGAACCTCCGCGTCTTCAGACGTAGCGGCGGCACGTGGAACAGTCTCCCGACGCAGGTCGTCGACGAGACTGACAGCGGCGTTGTTCTCGAAGCCGAGACGCCCGGCTTCTCGCTGTTCGCCGTGAGTTCTGTCGAGAGCCCGCAGGCCTCGATCGAACTCGATCCGACGACCGCCAACGTGGGCGAGCAGATCGACCTCTCCGGCGCGGAATCGACCGACCCGGACGGCGAGATCGTCTCCTACGAGTGGACCGTCGACGGCACGTCCTACACCGGTGAGACCACGTCGATCTCGCTGGACAGTCCCGGCGAGTACACCGTCGAACTCACCGTGACCGACGACGCGGGCGAGACCGATACGGTGACGCGGACGCTCACCATTGAACAGGTCGACGAGACCACGGCCACCGCCGAACCCGGAACCGACGAGCCGTCGCCCGCTGGACCGACGCAGGAGCCCGGCGGGTTCAATCTCGTCTTGATCGTGGCCGCCCTGCTCGTGCTCGCCGCGGGGGTTCTCGCCTACCGGCGGATGTAACCCCTCTCGGGGTTCACCACTCGGATCGGTACTGATCGCAACCCGAAGAAATATCACTCGCAAATAACTTACTTTCAGCTAACGAATGACACGAGACGGAACAGACGTGTCGCCATCCTCGCACGTCCGGTCGAGTGATGCGTCACCGCGACGTTCGCGGAACGACCTCAGTCGTCTCGCCCTCCTCGCCATCGGGGTTTCGCTCTTGCTAGTCTCCGCCGCGCTCGCGCCCGCGGCTGTCGCTCAGGAGGAGGACGGACCGGCCCCCGTGCCCGCCGCCTACTACGGCGACGTGACGATCAACGGTGACCCCGCGCCCGTCGGCACAGAGATCACAGCCGTCGTGAACGGCGAGGAACGCGGCTCGATCGTCGTCTCCGAGGCCGGGTCCTACGGCGGCCCGAACGCCTTAGACGAGAAGCTCGTCGTCGAGGACGCGAGCCCGGGTGAGGAAGTCACCTTCGTCGTCCGCGGCGTCGCGGCCGACGAGACGGTCTCGTGGGAATCCGGCGACGTCCGACAGGTCGATCTGGCCTTCGAGGGCGTTCCCGAACCGTCCGAGAGCGACTCCAGTGACGGCACGGGCGCTTCCGCCGGTGGCTCGGGTGGCGGCGGTGCCCCCGCGGCCGGCACGGGTTCGACGACACCCGCTGATGACGGGACGCCCGAAGACGACGGGGCGACTACCGATGCGCCGGCCGACGACTCCGCTTCCGGCTCGGCCGAGCCCGAGGTCGTTAGCGAGTCGACGGCGAACATCAGCGCCGACGCGGAGGACGACCGAGCGACGGCGACCTTCGAGGAGAACACGTCGGTCAGCGAGGTCGCGTTCGACGCGTCGTCGACGAGCGGTCAGGTCTCGGTCACTGACCTGTCGACCGCGCCGTCGGAGACCGGCGACCCGCCCGGCGCGTCGGTTTCGGTCTCGGAGATCGAAGTGCCCGACGGAGCCGAAGAGCAGTCGGCGACCCTCCGATTCTCTCTCTCGAACGAACGACTCCAAGAGGCCGACGCCACTGCGGACGACCTCCGCGTCAACCGGTTCTCGGACGGAACGTGGCAGTCCTTGGAGACGCGCGTCGTCGAGGAGACCACAGACGGAGTCACGCTCGAAGCCGACACGCCGGGCTTCTCGTACTTCTCCGTCAGCGCCGTCGGTGAGCCGGACGCCCAACTGACACTCTCGCCCGAGCGTGCCGCGCCCGGTTCCGAAGTCACGCTCGACGGATCGGCGTCGTCGGACCCGTACGGCGAGATCGAATCGTATCAGTGGGTCGTCGACGGCGACGAGTTGTCTGGTGAGACGACAACCGTCTCGATCGAAGACCCCGGCGAATACGCCGTCGAGCTTACCGTCACCAACGACGCGGGCGAAACCGATACGGCGACCGAGACGCTCGTCGTCAGTTCTGCGGGCAGTGACGACAGCCAACAGAGTGATGACGAGTCGACGGCCGCTCTCGACGGTGACGGGACCGACACCGCGGCGGAGGGGGCCGTCGAACGAGAGACGTTCGGCGGTCTTCCGTCGACGTGGCTCCTCGGTGCCACTCTCGCCCTCGTCGCGCTCGGCGTCGTCGGCGTCTTCGTCTATCGCCGCGGTGACTCGACGGGTCCTCGCCTGTGAACGGGTTGACCTTCGCCGCGTTGCGCTGAAACTGACGCTCGCTGCTTGTTTCGCGAACTGTGCTCTTCTCACACCGGCTCCGACACCGGTTTTACGAAGAATTAATATCTTTTCCCATTCAGTTTAATATATGACTGTTGTCAGCGTTTCGATGCCTGAGGGGCTGGTCGAGCGGATCGACGCCTTCGCCGACGAGCACGGCTACACCGGTCGGAGCGAGGTCGTTCGCGAGGCCTCCCGCAATCTTCTCGGCGAATTCGAGGACAAGCGGCTCGAAGACCGCGAACTGATGGCCGTCGTGACTGTCGTCTTCGAGTACGAGACGACGAACGTCGAAGAGCGGATGATGAAGCTCCGCCACGAGTACGAGTCGATCGTGGCCTCGAACTTCCACAGTCACGTCGGCGAACATCGCTGTATGGAACTGTTCGTCCTCGAAGGCGGCTTAGAAGACATCTCGACGTTCGTGGGGAAGATCCGAGCGACGAAGGACACCCTTAGCGTCGACTACTCGGTGATGCCGGTCGACGAGTTCAGCGGATTCGATATCGGGGAGTAGGCCGGCGGTCGTATCGGCCGCGATGATGATACTGTTCTCAGGAGCACAGCGGTTCTCGGAAGCACAGCGTTCATCGCGTCAGTCGCCCGGGCGGTCCACCTGATCGAGCCGCGTCGTACACCACGGACAGAAGTCCAACTCCGGGTCCAACTCCTTGCCGCAGTTCGGACAGGTCTCCGCACTGCCGGATCCCACGGCCGACTTCACCGGCTCCGTCGCCGCTGTGGTGTGCCCGCCAGCGTCGCCCTCGCGACGTTCGCTGACCGACGTCGACGACTCCCCGGCATCAGACGCCGTCGGTCCCTGCGCGAGGTTCGATCGTCGGGCGCGTCGTTGATCGCGGCGGGCGACGACGTAGGCGTCGGCGATGCTCGCCACGCTGACGGCGATCACGGGGGCGAGCGCCAACGGGTCGGCGCGCTCGTCCGACAGCAGCGCCTGCGTGGCCTCCGGTGGCACGAAGAGATACGAGGCGACGAGGGCGGCCGCGAACCACCCCACTCCCCGCCACCAGCGGCGCAGATAGAGATGGCCGAGTCCGGTGGCGAACGTGCCGAGCAGCGCCGCCAGCCACGGTCGTTTCCCGCCGGTCCGTTCCATACGACTTCCTTTGGACGCGGTCGATTAGGTCTTGCGGGTTTCGACTTCCTGTCCCGTTTCGTTTCAGTCCGCTGCGACGACCAACTATAAGAGATTCCCCATCGATTTGCCCGCTATGACCTGCGCTTCGGTGTACCGGATCGAACACGCCTGCTGTCGGCTCCGAGCGCACGGACCGAGCCGGGGAGTGTCGACGTGATCGCGGACCTGTTCGTTCGGTGGTTCGGCACGAACCCCGTCGTCCACGGCCTCGTCGGCGGGCTCGTCATCGCGGCGATGAACCTCCTCGGGGCGTCGCTGGTGTTCGTCTGGCGGGACCCCTCCGAACGGGCGCTCGACGGCGCGCTCGGGTTCGCAGCGGGCGTGATGCTCGCGGCGAGTTTCACGAGTCTCATCATTCCGGGCATCGAGCAGTACTCGAACGGCAACCCGATCCCGGTCCTCGTCGGCGTCCTGCTCGGCGCGCTGTTTCTCGATCGCTCCGACGCACTCGTCCCGCACGCGCACTTCCTCCTGACGGGTCGCCGCCGCGCTGACGCCGCCGGCCCCGGCGAGTCACTCCCGCTCGACGACGAGCGACTCGTCCCGGTCGTGCTGTTCATCTTCGCGATCACGCTGCACAATATGCCGGAGGGGCTCGCTGTCGGCGTCGGGTTCGGCAGCGGCGACGTCGCGGGCGCGATCCCGCTGATGCTCGCGATCGGGATCCAAAACATTCCCGAGGGCCTCGCCGTCTCCGTCGCGGCCGTCAACGCCGGGCTCAACCGCCGCGCGTACGCGGTCTTCACGGGTATTCGATCGGGCCTCGTCGAGATCCCGCTGGCCGTGTTCGGCGCGTACGCGGTTCAGTCGGCCGCGGTGCTTCTGCCCTACGCGATGGGATTCGCGGCGGGCGCGATGCTGTTCGTCATCAGCGACGAAATCGTCCCCGAGACCCACACGGGCGGCCACGAGCGCGTCGCGACACTCGGGACGATTCTCGGCGTCGTGGTGATGTTGTATCTCGACATCTCGCTCGGCTAGACGCCCTCGAACTGCTCGGCGAACGAGTTGTATCCGGACGGTCCCTCTTCGGCGACTCGGTGGAGCGGGTCGACGCTTCCGGTTCGGTGCCGTGCGGCCCAAAGCAGCATCGACTCCGCCAGTCGCTCTACCGTCTCGGGATGATCCCGGGCGACGTTCCGCTGTTCGAAGGGGTCCTCGTCCATCTCGTACAGTTGGAACTCCGAGAGCACGCCGTCCCACATCCCCGGATGGAGCGTCTTGATCAGCTTCCAGCGGTCCGTGCGGATCGCCCGCTGCGCCGTGTACAGGCCGTGGTCGAACACGACGAAGTCTCGTCCCGCCGCGTCGGCTGATTCGAGAATCGGCCGCAGCGACTGCCCCTGCCAGCGCTTCGGTGCCGTCTCGCCGAGGTAGTCGGCGATGGTGGGGGCAAAATCGACGTTGGTGACGAGTTGCTCGCGGCGTCCCCGCTCGAAGGCGGTGTCTGCGGGCGGCTTGATCACCATCGGCACGCGCTGCGTGCCGTCGTGCGTGCTCCAGTGTTCGCGGTAGAGGCCGTGCTCGCCGAACTCCTCGCCGTGGTCGCCGCTGAGAACGATCAGCGTCTCGTCGTAGACGCCCGTCTCTTTGAGATAATCGAGCAGGCGGCCGACGTGCCGGTCGGCGTATCGGATCTCCGCATCGTACGCCGAGAGGAGTTCGTCGAGGTCCGCCCGTGATTCGATTCCTTCCTGCGTGGCTCCGCGCAGCGTGTCCCACTCGCGGTGGCGTTCGATCTGTTCGGCCGTGGGATGCGGCGGTAATTCGACGTCGCGGAAGCGCTCGATCTGTTCGTCGGTCCGGTTGTACGGCGCGTGCGGATCCCAGTACTGCGCGTAGAGGAAGAAATCCTCGCCGTCGACCGATTCCAAGGCGTCGATGGCCTCGTCGGTGACCGCTTCCGCTCGGGGGGTCTGAAAGGAGACGTGTCCCCACTCGACGGTCATCTCCTCGTCGGGTTCCTGCGGCTGTCTGAACTCGTGCCAGACGTGGTAGAACCACGGTGCCGGGTGTCGCGGGAACGAGGAGACGCCGATCGTTCGGATGCCCTGCTGGAAGAACAGTTCCGGAAGCGTCCACCACGGCCGTTCGGGTTCGTTCTCCGTCCACGACCCCGCCCAGTCGGTCCGATTCTCGGGGCGGTCGATCTGCTGGGACCGCCGTCCGTGCGTTTCGACGCCGTTCGCGATGCCGTACCGCCCGGACGTCAGCGCCGCGCGGGAGGGCATACACGGCGAGTTTGCGACGTAGCCCCGCTCGAAGGCGACGCCGTCGTCGATCAGCGCGTCGATGTTTGGGGTCGTGTGGCCGTGATAGCCGTAGCCGCTCACGTGATCGGCTCTGAGCGAGTCGATGTCGATACAGAGGACCTTCATACCGGCCGAAAGAGACGTTGTACCGACATAAAACCCGGCTGCGATTTGCGGTACTACTCGCTGAGGAGTGAGGTCGTGGGAAGCGGTCGTGGGAAGCGGTCGTGGGAAGCGGTTGAGGGATGAGTCGGAATCCGCTTTCGTTCCCGCTCGTCGGCGATTCTCCGGCCGACGATCGCGTACCGGCACGCGACCGCTGATTAGGTGTCAGACCGGCCCAATCCCAACCGCGCCGAGCAGCCACAGCACGATGGCCAGCCCGAGCGCGATGAGCACGACACGCCACGCGAGCGCCAGCACGATACGTCCCACGACGATCACGAGCAGCAGGATCACGAGAGTCCCGACGATCCCGGGTAGGGAGGTCAGCGGTCCGCCGAACAACAACGCGGCGTTAGGATCCATCCTCGTCTTCCGCCTCGTATTCGACCTCGATCCCGCTCGCGACCGGCTGCAGCAGGTACCGGTCGGTCCGTCCCCGCCGGACGGGCGTGAAGTCGCCCGTGAACGTCGTCATCTCCCCGTCCCGGATCTCGAAGGGTTCGTTGAACTGCAGCGGCGCGCTCCCCGGCGTGTCGACCTCGGCGTCGCCGCCGTCCGCCAGCACGCCCTCGACGCCCGTGACGTCGAGTTGGAGGTATTGGTACTCGCCGACGTCCAGCGACCGCTCGTCGATCAGTTGCGTGTTTCCGTCCTGTAGTTCCACGAGGTCTGCCTCCTGCGCCTCGTCGAACTCGTGGTATTCGCGTCCGTCGCCCTGATCGATATCCGATTCGTCCTGCTGTTCGACGCGATCCGTTTCGGTCTGTCCCGATTCGGTCTGTCCCGCGTCGGTTCCCTCGGTTTCGGTTTCGTCGGTCGACGCCGACGTATCGTCGTCGTCGCTCTCCCCGCTCGGCTTGATCCAGATCCCCTGTATCGTGACGACGCACGACTCGAAGTCGGCGATGTCACCGGGTTGGTCCGTCACCTGCGTCGCGAGCGTTCCGGTCGCCGCCGACGTGCCGCTGCATCCCGCGAGCCCGGCCATTCCCGCCGCGGCCGCGCCCGCTGTCTTGAGGTAGGTCCGTCTGCTCAACTCCGTCATCGATTTCTTTGCGCTCATTGTGTTCGGTTCAACGACGGGACAGCACTTAGTTCGGAAACTCCGTGAATCCGGTTCTCGGGGATTTCAGTCCACTTGGGGGCCGATTTCGACACGTTGAATCCGGATCCATCCGAGTTGATTCGAGAGCGGAGATGAACACGGATCGAGTACGGGCTCTCGGGGGTAAGTGATCTTTCGTCGGTCGCGGGTCGATTCCGTTCGGATCACTCCGCGACCGCTCCACGTGGTACGGTTGGGATGGTCGCGAGGTTTTAGATGAAGTAGTACATCTTAGGAAGCGGACGTTTAATTCTGAATGGCTCAGGCCGAAGATTCCTCGTCAATCCTCTTCAAAAACTCCCTCGTCTCCTCGGGTAATTCCTGTAATTTTAGATGAGAAGCACACATTCGAAGCAACCTTTCCTTTTTGATATTAAATTCGTTGGACACTTGTCCGAGGATCATTTTTCCGTGTAACTCGGCTATATTTCCACTTTCCGCCAACTGTTCTACTTCTATTCTGATTTGATTGAAATTCTTGACATTATCAAGCCGGCTCTGTATCTCGTTCTCAGCGAAGGATTTGATATCTGGAAATCCTTTAGCTGATCTATAGCTGCTGTAGCTTAGGTTGAATGGATTAAATTGTTCATCCCACCGCTTCTCCGACTCTTCTTCTATGAACTCTTCATCTGTGACTATTTCCTCCAGCAACAACTCTATATCCTCCGGGCCTTCGTAACTCAGCTCTTCTAACTCCCTTCCGAGGATCTCTTCTACTGTTTTGAAAATCGCCTCCGGATCCAAGATTATATTCTCTATTGATGTAGCGGGCAAGAAGTGAATATAATCTGAAACATAATTGGCCAAGTCCAAGTCCCTGTCTCGGTCAACAATTGCGTATAAATTAACTCCATTTTGCTTCAACTTTGGAACTAGTTTATTAAATGCACTATCCAATTCCACGATCTGCTCTTTCCCGTTCATCTGGATGATGCTTACATCGTTGAAGAAATCTTCCCCTACCCTCTGGAACACTTCTCGATCATCATCACCTTCAACCAATAGGATGTCCTCGCCGGAAGATAATGCGGTTAAACCGATCTCTTCACTTATCAGCGCTCGAAGCTCCTCGGGCACATCCGATGCAGGTTGTAATTGATTTTCTTCCACTTGGTCTGGGAAAAATAAATAATAAAGTGATTCGTCAGGAACGTTATCAATCACCATTTTTGAGTGGGAGCATATAATAATCTGAAGATCTCTTTCCTCTTTTGTTCTGGTGTGAAGTAGATCCTTTATGTAATTTATAAACCTCAGCTGCAATTGCGGGTGTAAATATACTTCCGGGCTGTCGTATAATACGACAAGATCATTCCGTGAAGTCTCAACAATATTTATGTCTGAAAATTGCTCTTCAATTTCGTCTTCAACTAATAAGAACAGCAGCGCAATCGCGTCTTTTTCACCTGAGCTGAGTCCCTCAAAATTCACGATTGACCCGTCTCTGTTCCTGAATCTAAGAACATATCTGTGATTGTCTGTCTTTTCAACACCTTCTAACTCAATACCGGGAAGTATCTTGTTGATCGCTTCTTGAAGTGGAGAAAGCCAACCTAAAACCGGATCATCCTCGGTTTCCTTACTTTGTCCATAGTTCTCTTTTTTATACTCCCCAACTTTATACTCTATCTGAGATAATCGTCTTCGCACCTCATAATACGGCAGTTGGTCAGATGACCCCTTCTGCCGGTCCCGATAAGGACCTGCGCGGATATTTCCCTCACCTCGGTTCAACCATTGATTCAACGTATTTTGATTGGCTTTAGATAATGAGTAGAGAAATTTTGAGCTATACGTCGGCATACCGATCAGATGACTTTCCCTGATCTCAAGATTACTACTCATCCCCCGGTGAGGACCTACAAAAGCAACATTAGTTTGGTCAGTGTTCGTTTCTGAGTTCCTATTACCTCCCCTCGGTGTGTTCGTATATGTACTTCTCTTCAGGGAGGATGTTCTCATTCTTCGGAGCATCCTATCCGTTTCGCGGATAAGATTCTGAACTTCCCCTGTTGGGACTACTGAAAACCGATTCTGGAACTTACTGGCGATATTGTTCAAAAGGGTAGTCTTTCCAACGCCGTTTGGACCGGCAATTACCATAAGATCAGGGACGTCTTCACATCTAACCATTTTGAGGGGTCCCTCGTCCTCAAACTCGAACTGAGAAAGCGTCATACAATTTGTTAGTCACTAATTATATTTATATCCAATTGAGGCCGGGTACTCGTCCTACAAACTATACGTTCATCCCGCACCCACCGCCGATTCGACGATCGCGATTTCCTCGTCGGTCAGCCCATAGAGATCATAAACGATCTTATCGATCAGCTCGTCGGTCCGCTCGATCTTCGCGTCCAACTCCTCGGCGCGCTCTTTCGCGTCGATGTATCGCTCCAGCCCGTCGGCGACGTCGTCGGGTTCGGGAAGCGTCAGCGCCTCTAGGCGATCGATGAGCGAATTCGTTTTTGTCGCGGTCTCGCGGAAGTTCGCGAAGCCGCCCGCTTCGTCGACGGCGACGGGGACGAAGGCTTCGACGAGCGCGGCCTCGGTCTCGGTGAGATCCGAGAGTCGCATCGCCGGGGCCGGCTCGGTTTCGGTGTAGCCCCACTGGTCGGTTTCGAATTCACCGTCGTTTCCGGGCTTGTAGCGCGCTGTGAGGTGGATGACGACCGTGTCGTCGGCTTCGCGCTCTGTGGATACCGAACCGATTCGGATGTTGTCGTAGTCCTCTTTCGTCGCTGTGAGCTTCGTGTCACCGACGCCCTTCGGGGGTTGGTAGGTGCCGATTTCGGTAAGTGTGGGGCCGTCGGAGTAGGGCTTGAGGTAGTCGAGTAAATCGAGATTCACATCCTCTCGATCTTGGTGAAGCTTGCACATCTGCTGAGCGAGATGAGCAAGCGACCGACGGATCGTCTCAGTAGCTTGCTTGGGCTCCACATAATCTAAGAACCTCTCAAGCACCGCGTCGTACGAGCGATTCCCTGCGAGAAGTTCTTCCCACGATTTAATGAGCTGACCACTTTCGTCCTCACCCGTGTTTTGTGGGGATACAAGCGGCAACATCTCGAAATGTGCCACTCGCAATTTCGGGAATAGCTCGTCGTCTTCGCTGTATTTTTTCCGGAACCAAAAGACCGGAACAGCGGATGCGAGGAGCGCCAGTACGTAGTACAGATCGACCTGACTCTCGTCCTGTAGGGCGATATATATACCTCTATCCACTACGAATTTCTCTTCCAGTACAGTGACTTGGAAACGCTCTCCAAGAATTTCTCTCAAAAGCAGTCGCTTCCCCTCAAAGAACCGTTCTTCACGGGGTTCAGCGAGCCACGGGCCGTATTTTATCCACGTATCGCCTTCCCAATGGTGCTTATACCGTGACAGGTGCTTCCCTTTGAGTTCTGGAACGAATTCTTCGCTTTCTTTCTTCTCAGAGTGGTAAGCCCTCTCGTCGATTATTTCCTGATCTTGGTGATTGTGGTGGTAAGGTCCAACGCCTCGAATTGTTTCGAATTGATCGCCCAACTCTTGTGTACTTCCCTCTATCTCTTCAATAATCCCGGATATGTCGCTCTCCCAGTAGACAACATACCCATCATCTTCTCGTAGTAGCGACGTGGGATATTTGTCAAACCAATCGACTGATCCTAGTTCGTTCATTTCGCCCTTTTTGAAGTGTCCCTCGGCACCGTCGTCGGGGCGGAGAATGACAATCAGATGCTCAGCCTCGACTCCGGGGAATGCGTCGCGTGGTGTATGGACGATTTCGCGTGGGTTATTGTCGACCAGAAGGTGTTTCCGAATCTTTGGAGTACGATAATTAGCGAGCCAAGGATCGGGAACGATCATCCCGACGAAATTCTGGTTAGAGCAGAGTTCTACGCTCTGTTCTAAAAATAGGGTATATAAGTCGACCTGATATTCTGCAGTTTCAAATGAGGATTTCAAGTAGGAAACTAAGTCCTGTGTATTCGACTGTCTACCAATATTGACCCACGGCGGATTACCTAAAACGACATCAAATCCAGCACCCTCTCGGGCGGATCCATCTTCTTGATAAAAGGCCTCGGGAAACGCCAGCTTCCAATGGAAGAAGTCTTGCTCCTCAGCCAACGTCTGCGCCTCCTCAAACCAATCCGCATCCGAAACAGATTCCCACTCCTCGTCATCCTCTAACGCCTTCCCCATCCGCTCGTAGGCTCCGCCGGGAACGTCGACGTCGAACCGCTCAGCCGTATGCACGTTCGCCATCGCCACCAGCCGTTTCCGGAGTTCGTCCTGTTCGATCTCGGCGTACTTCCGCTTCATTTCGTGGACGTCCGCGGCACTCTCGTTCTCGATCGCGAGGAACTCCGAATAAATGTCCATCAGGCGCTCGATCGTTCCCTCGCGGGTCACGCCGAATTCCGCCAGCGACGATTGGGAGTCGTCGTCTTCGCTCGCGTCCGACTCCAGTTCCTCGATCGCCTCGATGTCGCTGCCGACCAGCGAATTCCCCTGTTTGAAGTGGTGATCGAGGAAGGCGAGCGGCCGATCGGCGGCGAGCGTTTCGAGCCACATCGAGAGCTTCGCGAGCTCGACGGCCATTCCGTTGAGGTCGACGCCGTAGATGCACTCCTTGGCGATATCACGCCGCAGCGACTGCTCGTCGAATGCGTGGCCCATTTCGACTTCCGCCGCGCGGTACTCTCTCAGCACTTCGCTCGAAAGGTACCCCGTTGCTTTCGTCAGGAAGTGCCCGCTCCCCATCGCGGGATCCAAGATCCGGAGATCGGTAATTCGTCGGATGAACGGTCCGATGAACTCCTGCGTCCCGGGCTCGAAGCCCTGGTCGGTCAGATCCTCGCGGATCTCCTCGACCAGCGGGCCGACGGTCTCCTCGACGATGTACGTCACGACGTAGTCGGGCGTGTAGTACGAGCCCGTGGCCTTCCGCTCGCCCTCGTCGTTGACGACGTAGAGGCCGCCCTCGGGAACGGTCTCGACGGCGTTCGCGACCGAGACCTCCGTGGCGGGCTTCCAGACCTGCCCGCCGTCCTCCGCGACGGCGGCGTACTGCTCCGGTGCGATGCGGAACTGGTGCTCTAGGAGGCCCTCGTAGACGCTCCCGAGGTGCCGGGTGTCCAGGTCCGCGTAGTCCGCGAGGACGTACCGGCCGTCCTCGTTCGGCACCGTCGAGAGCCGGTAGATCACCTCCGCGAGGTAGCGATTGCTCACCTCGTGCTCGGTGAGGAAGGCGTGCTCGTCGTGGTTGAACAGCCCGCCGTTGTAGGGCGGAATGCCGAGCTCCTCCTCGCCCTGATCGATGAGTCGGAAGAGGTCCTCCAGCCGCGACCACATCGACGTGGAGTATGTACTGAATTCGTCGTCGAAGCCGGTGTCGACCTCGCCGATCTCCTCGTGGATCTCGATGCGGAGCTCGTCGAGGCTGAAGTTCTCGTCGTAGTCGTCCTGGGCGGCGCGATCCTCCGGGTGAATCAGCCCGCGCGACTCCGCGTACAGCACGAACATCAGCCGGTAGAGCAACACCAACGACTGCTCTTTCAGTTCCGCGAGCGCCTCCTCGTCATCCGGGTCGATGTCGAGGCCGTCGTTCGTTTCGACGAAGCCCCGCCCGAGGACGCGGACCGCTGTGAACACGTTGTCCTGGAGATCTTCGCCGAGTTCCTGCGATGCGGTCTCGCTTTCGGACCACACCTCGTCGAGGAAGGTCGTGCCGCCCGACTCGTGGAAGGCGTCCGGCCGGAAGAACACGTAGAAGTATTTGAACGCCTCCAAGTCGCCGTGCTCTAAGAGTTCGGGAAGGTCGACCTCGTAGTACGTCTGCGTCTCGTAGTTGTTCGTCCCGTAGAGCCGCCACTTCCGGCCGTTCGTGAGGACGCCCCACTGGATGTTCGCGGGGGTGTTTTCGAGGTAGTGTTTGATCTGATGGGAGGCGTTCCGGTAGGGGCGCTGTTCGCTGAAGCGCTTCGTGAAATCCGCGTCCCACTGTTTGGCCTCGACGAGCCCGATCCCGCGCTCGAAGAGGTCAGCCGTGTCGTTGCTGTCGAGAAAGACCTTCGCGGCGTCCCGGCGGTCGCTCGGCGTCTCGAAGAGGAGTTCGTCGACGTATCCGCCGCCGTCCGGAAGGGTCACTTCCTCCTGCGAGCCGAACCCGAGGACCTCCAGCACCTCGTCGATCCAGTTGTCGATGAGCGCGTCCTCGCCGTATCCCGAGACGAGTTCGCCTTCGAGATCGTAGAGCGCTTGGAGGTCGGACAGCGCCTCGCTCGCGTCGTCGTCGCAGTCCCACTCGTCGCGTTCTCGAAGGCGCTCGTCGAGATAGTGCCCGGAGAAGAGATTCGAGTTGACGTACGGGCGGTCAGCGAGGGTCGCCTGGCTCATTTCGGATATACAGTACTCCCTCGGGGATCTCACAAATAGATGACGACAAGGTTTTTTCAACTGGACACTCGCCCGCGGAAACGCGGTGAACAATCATCCGGTGTGAGGTCTCATCGTCACTGGAAGGCGAGCGAGTTACTCACAGTTCGGACGTGTGAGGTCATCCCAGAACGATCGGCCAGAGAAATCGGATAAGCAGGTACGTCACACCAGTCGTCAGGAGAATGACGACGCCATCGAGCAACACACCGGCACGGAGCATATGATCGCGCTCGATATACCCCGCCCCGAAGACGATCGCGTTCGGCGGGGTCGCAACTGGCAGCGCGAATCCGTAACTGGCGGCGATGGCTCCGGTCACCGCCAGGAGCACCGCGGCGAGTTCTCCCGACGTTCCGAGCGCGTCGGCGTACGCCGGGCCGATGTTGATGAGGAGCGGCGCGAGAATCGCTGCCATCGCGGTGTTCGAGGCCAGTTCTCCGACGAGGACGATCATCGTGACCACGACGAGGAGAAGCACGAGGATCGCGGCCCCGTTGAGTGAGCCGAGTGTCACCTCTGCGAGCCACACCGTCGCGTTCGTGTCAGCCAGCGCGTTTGCCAACGAGATCCCGCCGCCGAGGAGCAGTAACGTCCCCCAGTCGATAGTAACCAGATCATCCCACGCTGTCGCGCCGCTGACGACCAGTGCAGGCACAGCGAGCAGTCCGACGATGACGTAGAACAGCACCCCTTCGTGCCCAACGGTTCCGAACACGCTCGCCCCCGCGCCACCGAAGAGCGTGACGTACCAGTCGCGTGAGAGCACGTCTCCGAACAGGAATCCCAGCCCGCCGAGAAACCACAAGAAGGCTGTCGCCCCGAAAATCAGGACCGTGCGACGTGCGGGAGTCGAGAGCGCTCCCATCGACTGCAGTTGGTCACGGGCCTGCTCCTGTGCGTGGCTCACGTCGTACTGTTTGGGAGGGTACACGACATAGGTCAAGAGCACCCACGCGACCGGGAGCGTCACGACCACCATCGGAAGCCCGATTGCGAGCCACTCGACGAAGGTGATCTCGAAGCCCAGCAGTTCGTCCAACTGGCCGACGACGATCGCGTTCGGCGGGGTTCCGATCAGCGTTCCAACACCTCCCAGACTCGCTGCATACGCGACCCCGAGCAACATCCCGATCTGGAAATTCGACGCCTCCGACGAGGAACCATCCCCGCCCGCTTTCGTCAGGTCGGTGACGGTCCCGACGATCCCGAGGACGATCGGGACCATCATCGCGACCGTTGCCGTATTCGAGATGACCATCGAGAGCAGGGCCGTCGCGACCATCACGCCGAGGACGAGTCCGCGGGCCGACGTTCCAAATCGGAGGAGAATTGCGAGGGAGATCCGGCGGTCGATCGAATGCGTTTGGAGCGCTTCGGCGAGCATAAACCCCGCCAAGAGCAGGAATATGACCGGGTTAGCAAAGCCCGCGACCGCATCGCCAAAGTCGGCATAGACCCCGAACGTCGTCAAGAGGATCGGGATGATCAGCGCTGTGAGCGGAAGCGGGAGCGCCCCGGTGACCCAGAGGACCGCCGCGAACACCATCGTCGCGACCGCGTACTGGCCGGCAACGGTGAGTGTGCCGCTGATTGGGGCCGTTGCGGTGATCCCCGTGAGGAGTATGGCCAAACCGATCGTCAGGAGTCGAGTGGAGTGCTTCGACGACACGGGAGCTACCTATACGCTTGTCGACACGTTGTTGAATGATAGTAGTACCTATTCAATTACTCAGTCACGCGAGATCACCACCCAATCGGCACGCGGAAGGCTCTAAATCGGCTTGCGATTTCGCTATACTGCGGAGACCCGCGGGTGCCGAGCAGTTGACATTCGTTTCAGAAGGGGGGTATTCGGGGGTGCCTGAAACGGGGAATACGCGTGCTAGAAGCCGCCTATACCCTGTTACCCAATCGGGTAGGAAACGGGGGTTTAGTACATGGGCCCTGTGGGCTTCGAACCCACGGCCACCCGGTTATGAGCCGAGCGCTCTGACCAGACTGAGCTAAGGGCCCGACGGTCTACCGTTCCGCGGTCTCCCTCTTAGACGTTGCCGTTATCGATCACCGCGGGCGAATGCCGCGGCGTCGTCGCCCGCACGAGGCTGCCGCTCCGGACGTCGGGACGAGAGGAAGTGACGCCGTCGCCAGGGCTCGAACCTGGGACCACCTCGTTAACAGCGAGGTGCTCTACCACCTGAGCTACGACGGCTCTGTCTGCATCCGAATGTAGACCGAGGTAGTATGATAGGGCTTTCGTTTTCGCCGCACGGGTGCGTGGTACACACAGCCCACGACGACGGCGTCCGGAGCGCCCGCCCGCATCGACACCCTTTCGCCGGGGGCTCTCGAACGCGAGACAACGATGGCCGCTGACGAGCAACGCCGGGTGATCGAACGGGTCCGCGAGCGCGTCACCCCCGACGCCGACGAGCGCGCGGCGATGCGCGCCGCGGTGATCGAACTCACCGAGCGGATCGAAGCCGAAATCGACGCGCACGGCGTCGACGCCGACGTCGTACAGGTCGGGTCGACGGCGCGGGGGACGTGGCTCGCGGGCGACCGCGACATCGACCTCTTCGTGCGGTTTCCAGCGGATCTGAGTCGGGAAACGTTAGAGCGGTACGGCCTCGACATCGGCAACGCCGTCCTCCCAGACGGCCACGAGGAGTACGCCGAACACCCCTACGTCTCCGGCGAGTTCGAGGGGTTCGACGTCGACCTCGTGCCCTGCTACGACGTCGGCGACGGTTCCGCCCTCCAGTCGGCGGTCGACCGGACGCCGCACCACAACGCCTACCTGCTCGAACGCATCGACGACGACCTCGCGGGTCAGATGCGGGTTTTCAAGCAGTTCCTGAAGGGGATCGGCGTCTACGGGAGTAATCTGAAGACCGAGGGGTTCTCGGGCTACCTCTCGGAGCTGCTCGTCCTCGAACACGGTGACGTCGCAACGCTGCTCGCTGCCGCGGCCGACTGGCACCCACCGGTCGTCTTCGACCCCGAAGGCCACGCAACGAAATCGCACGACGACCCGCTGGTGATGGTAGACCCCACGGACCCGGCGCGGAACGTCGCGGCAGTCTGCGCCGCGGAGAACGTCGCCCGGCTGCAACACTACGCCCGCCAGTTCCTCGCCGAACCGCGCGAGGAGCTCTTCGAGTCGCGGACGCCGGATCCGATCGGTCCCGACACCGTCCGCGCGCACCTCGACCGCCGCGGAACGACGCCGGTGGCGATCGTCTTCGACGCGCCCGATCTCGTCGACGATCAGCTGTATCCCCAACTTAGAAAGTCGCTCTCTGGCGTCCGCGACGAACTCGACCGGCGCGGCTTCGAGCCGGTTCGGGCGATGTATGCCGCCACCGACCGTGCCGACCGCGCCGACCGCGCCGACCGCGCCGACCGTGCCGACCGCGCCGACCGTGCCGACCGCGCCGTCCTCTTCGTCGAGCTGTCGCATCGAACCCTGCCGTCGATCGAACGCCACGACGGCCCGCCGGTGCACGTCCGCCGGCACGCCGAGGGATTTTACGACGCGTACGCGAGCGACCGAACCGATGGGGGCGGTGCTGACACGCCTCCCGAGCACTACGGCCCGTTCGTCGACGGCGAGCGCTACGTCGTCGAGCGCGACCGGGAGTTCACCGACGCCGTGGCGCTGCTCCGCTCCGAAGAACTGTTCTCCGTCGGTCTCGGTGCCCAGATCGAAACGGCACTCGAAACCGATTACGAGGTGCTTGTCGGCGACGAGGTCGCGTCGCTGTGTGCGGAGTTCGGCACGGAACTGGCCTCGTATTTCGACCCGCGGCCCTGAGGTTCGGCTGTCGCGTCCGTGACTACGGCGCTCTCAGTCGTCGAGGCCGTGGATCTGCCGTACTTCGTCGACGAGCTCTCGGGTGTCCTCGCCGGCCTCGCCCTCGGGATCCATCGGCTCGCGACCGTCGAACGTCTCGTGGACGGTCGCGACACCCTCCGAGAGGGTATCGAGTCCGTAGCCGCCTTCGAGGACGAACGCGACGCCCGCGTCGGCGCTCTCGGCGATCGAGCGCACTCGATCTGTCAGGAGGGCGTATCCCTCCGTCGAGACGCGCATCCGCGAGATCGGATCGTGGCGATGGGCGTCGAAGCCCGCGCTGACGATGAACAGGTCCGGGTCGAACCGCTCGACGACCGGTCCGAGGCCCTCCTCGACGGCGAGGAGGAACTCCTCGTCGCCCGCCCCCGCCGACAGTGGGATGTTCAGGGTCGTCCCCTCGCCGTCGCCCTCACCGGTCTCTTCGATCTCGCCGGTGCCGGGGTAGAGGCCGTCCTCGTGGATCGACGCGTAGAGGACGTCGCCTTGGTCGTAGAAGATGTCCTGCGTACCGTTGCCGTGGTGGACGTCCCAGTCGAAGATGACCGCGCGCTCGGCGTCGAAGTCCGGGTCGTCGATGACCGACTGGGCGGCGACGGCGGCGTTGTTGATGAAGCAAAAGCCCATCGCGTCGTCCTCGACGGCGTGATGACCGGGTGGCCGACCGATAGCGAAGGGCGTGTCGCGACCGCTCGCCCCCGCGGCGGCCTCCCGCGCGGCCCACTGCGCGAGCCCCGCGGAGGTGGTGGCGGCCTCCCACGTGGCCTCGGAGGCGACGGTGTCGGGGTCCCAGTTGCCGCCGCCGTCGCGGCAGAACTCGCGGATCTCCTCGACGTAGTCGTCGTCGTGGACCGCCGCGACCGACGACTCGTCCGCGGGGTCGGCCTCGACGTAGGAGACGCCGTGTCGCTTCGCGAGCGCCCGGCGGATCGCGCGCAGGCGGTCCGCGGTCTCGGGGTGGCGTTCACCGGTGTCGTGTGCGAGACAAGTCTCGCTGTAGCCGAACTGCATCGCTACTCGAAGAGGGCGAAGTACGTCTCGATGTCTTCGGCTTGCACGGTTCGTCTGTCGGCGTGTCGAGCGAGCGTCGCGGCCGCGCTCGCGACGTTGTCGGCGTAGTCTTCGAGGATGTCAGCCAGCGCGATCCGCGCGTCCATCGAGACGCGGTAGCGATCGTCGATCTCGAGGCGCGCGATGCGGTCGATCGGCGCGATCGGCAGTTCGAGGTCCCGGCGGCTCACGACCTGCTGGACGTCGAAGTCCTGGGCCATCAGCGTCTTGCGGTCGTCGCGCGCCGCTCGCTCGGCGGCGTCGACGGCGAGCGCCGCCCCGTGTGATTGAACGCGGCGAGCGAGCTCCTCGGCGGCCCCGGAACTCACCCGGAGGTCGCCGGCTCTCCGTCGAATGATCGCATCCACGGGGGCGAACGGCAACTCGACACTCATTACCACTATATCCAGTTCGACCCGCGTATAATCCTTTCCGTAGGCCGCTGCATCGCTCGCGGGCGCTCTCGACGGCGCAGCCGCTCTGCGGCGACCGTTACGGAGCGGTGACGGGGGATTGGGTGCCCTTCAGTTCGGCCGCTCGACGTCCTCGGCAGTGATCTGCCCGTCGCTGACGGGGCCACTGACCGTCACCTTCTCGCCGAGGCGCAGCGACTCGTCGGTCTCGACGCTCCGGGTGTCGGTCCCGTCGTCGAGGACGACCGGGCTGCCCGCCTGTACGACTGTCCCGGTGAACGTCTCGGTTTCGCTCGCGTCGGAGGACTCGCTCGGCGACTCTGCCACGGCGGCTGCGGCCGAGCCGCCCGCGCCGCCGGACGCGACGCGGCCTGCGTCTCCCGCGCCGCTGTCGTCGGATTCGCCCGCGTCGCCGCTCTCGAAGGCCCCGAGCCCGGTCGACTGCGCGGCGTCGGCGTCGGTGTCGGCGGCGTTCTCGGGCGCGTCGTCCATCACGCTCACCGTCGACTGCCAGCCCGCGGAGGCTTCGAGGTCGTCCTGCCAGCCGTCTTGGATCTCGACGTCGGTGAAGACGACGTAATCGGCGAGGTCGATGTCGAGGTCGGCCTTGTCTCCCCACATCGCCACGCGGATGTCGCCCGTCTCGTCTTTCACGCGCACGTTTCGGACCTGACCCTGCGAGCCGTCGTCGCGGTCGAACGTCCGCTTGGGGTCGGTCTCGATGACGCCGCCCGCGATGTCGACGGTTTCGCCGATCTCCAGCGACCCGATGTCGCGCGTGTCTGGCACGTACTCGATCTCCTCGTCGACTGCGTCGACCGCGCCGCGGTTGCCGACGTGGAGTTCGAGCGTCCCGTCGCGCTCGCGGACGTAGCCGTCGACGACTTCCACGGATTCCCCGGCCGCGAATTCCGTCGCGAGATCGGCCTTCTCGTCCCAGAGCGTCACTCGGATCCGCCCGGTTGGATCGCCGAGCGTCAGGTTCGAAACGCGGCCTTCCGAACCGTCGTCGCGGTCGAACGTCCGCACGCTGTCGGTGCTGAGCACGCGACCTTTGAGATTCACGTCCGAGAGCCCCAGTGCGAGGTCCTCGACGCGGTAGGAGTCGCGTGCCTGCACGTCGACCTCGGCGTCGGCCGCGGGTTCGACCTTGTCCACGTCGACCTCGATGCCGTTGTAGCCGTCTTTCGGCCGCCCGGCCACGCGGAGCACCTGTCCCGTTTCGAGTTTTTCGATCGCGTCTTCGGCCATCTCGTCCCACATCGTGATCCGGATCCGCCCGGACTCGTCGGCCACGTCGACGTTGACTACTTTCCCGTCCTCGTCCTCGCCGTCGCGCTCGAAGGTCCGAACCTCGCCGATGCTCATCACCTTCGCGAGGAACTTCACGTCCTCCATCCCGGGGGCGACGTCGGCGATCCCCTCGACCTCCTCGTCGCGCAGTTCGTGGGCGATGAGCATCGCCGCGGTCTCCTCGTCGGCGAGCCCGCCCATCTGTTCGACTTTGTCCTCGACGGCGGCCTCGAACTTCTCGAAGTCGACGTCGGTGTCGAGATCCTCGTACACGTCCTCGATCGCGCCCATCTACGCGGCACCCCCTCGGTGACGATCCGCGAGGGCGAGCGCGAAACCCGCGGTTCGAGCGGCTACGGCCACAGACATATCCACAGCCAAGATAGGACGCCGCTTAAGCGTTGTCTTGTCGGTGATCGCGCGTCGGTTCGCGAGCGCGGTGTCCGCGGTTCGTCCGGTCGCGCTCCCCCCTCGAAGTCCGTCGGTTTCGGCGTCAGCTCTCGGCACGTGGGGTGTGGCGTCGGCTTCGCATAAGAACGTTCGCTGCGGGTGTTGCGGTCGCGAACGCGGCGCGCTACCTCGGTGTCGGCGTTACTTCGTCACGTCGGCGACCGTGCGACGGCCGTCGACGTCGTCGTGGACGACCCGCACGCTCGTCACGGCTGTTCCCTCACTATCGATCGAGACCTCGTACCCGAGGTTCACGAGTGCCTCCGTGCAGGCTTCGTCCTCCTCGCGCTCTTCGACCGCGGTGACGACGACACTCACTTCCTCGGCGTCGGCGTCGTAGTCGATGTCTTCCAACCGCACGACGTTGCAGCCGTTGTTCCCGACGACGCACCCGACGACCGATATCGACTCGTTTCCGAAGCTGACCGTCGCCTCACCCGGCTCCGGGCATTCTTCGCGGGGCGTGAGACTCGCCGTGATTCGCCCGATCGTTGCCGTCTCGTTGTCTTTCGGGGGCTCCGTTTCGCTGGGTTCGTCGCCCCCAGAGCCGCCGGTACAGCCGGCGAGTGTGATGGGGAGGGCGACCGCGAGACCTGACAGGACGGTTCGTCGGCGCATACCGTTCGGTACGACACAGCAGACAAAAGAGATGGCGAAGAATCAAACGTGTGCTTGTCTCTTTTCGTCGTCGGAGATCGCGCCGAATCGGTCGTGCGTACGGATGTCGCGGCCCCGTCGCATCGTAACCCTCATAAGTCAACCCGCAGTACGGAGAGATGAGTCCTGGTAGGGTAGTGGACTATCCTCTTGGCTTGCGGAGCCAGGGACCGGAGTTCAAATCTCCGTCAGGACGCTACATTTTACCGGCGCTACGCGACGAGCGAAGCGAGTCGCCTGCGCCGGTTTATGCGACTATCGGTGATTTGAGCAGCGAGCAAATCTTCGATTTGCGAGTGAGTTCAAATCTCCGTCAGGACGTTCACTTTATTCACAGACTACCTCGCGCAGCGAACGCTGCGCGAGGTAGCTGTTCATTGCGTTCACGTCCTGACGT
>Ga0207851_100136_pt1 | contig 57955 bp, 47 predicted proteins | sample A23E3SouthBayCA_FD_187747 | JGI IMG/M metagenome (GOLD analysis project Ga0207851, IMG submission 187747) | Aerobic enrichment media microbial communities from Eden Landing Ponds, California, USA - A23 E3 (SPAdes) | ecosystem: Environmental > Aquatic > Marine > Unclassified | place: Emeryville... | reverse complement strand
GAGCCGCTGGCTCGCCGCCGCGGTCGGGCGGTCCCGCGTTCACCCCTCGGGCTGCGACGATGGCCCGGACGCTTCCGGATCGCTGTCCGTCGCCGAGCCTCCGTCGGTGCTGTCGGTCTGTCTGTCGGTCGCGGCGGGCTCTCCGTCGGTCGCAACAGGCTCTCCGTCGGAACCGCCGTCTCGGAGCGACGTCTCGACGGTCCCGACGGAGTCCGGCAGATACGGCGGGTCGATCCCGCTGGGGCGTTCCGGACGGGGATCCACGAGTTCCGGGAGGACGATGACGGCGAAGTGCGTGACGAAGACGAGGATCATCGGTGCGAGGAAGAGCCCGTACCAGCCGAACAGGAGCGGGCCGAGGATGTACGCGAACATCAGGATACCCGTGTGGAGCGACCCCCCGCTGACGTACGGCCGGACGAAGAAGTCGGGGATGACGTCGACGATAACGAACGAGACGAGCGCGAACAGGGCGACGAAGCCGAACCCCGACCCCTCGACGTAGGCGACCGACCCCAGATAGATCGTCACGGGGATGTAGACGAGTTTCATCCCGACGACGGGGATGAGGCTGGCGAACCCGGCGAGCAGGCCGACGAGAGCGGCGTACGGGATCGCGACGGCGTCGGGGGCGAAGAGGTTGAGGACGCTGTAGCTGATGGCGCCGACAGTGCCGGTGACGACGGCGTTGAGGATGTTGCCGGCGAAGATCTTCTCGAGGCTGGCGTCGACGGCGCGGGCATACTCCTCCAAGACGCCGCCGTCGGCATCGAGCCTGGCGAACCACGCGGCCAGCAGGTGGTCGTCCCGGAGGAGGTAGAAGGCGACGGCGAACATGACGAAGAGGTGCAGCAACCCGGTCCCGATCAGGCCCAGATAGGCCGTCAACTCGGAGAGGAGAGGGCCGAGCACGTCCGTTCCGCCGGCCCGCTCGACGAGACTGGCCGGGTCTTCGACGGCCCGGGACACGTCGAGATAGGGGTCGATGATCGCCGAGAGCTGGCCGAACTCGGTACCGTCCGCGACCGCCTGAAACTCCTGGAGGGCGATGGCGGTCGCGTAGAACAGCAGGAGGACGCCCGGGAGCGCGAGCAACAGGAGCGCGACCGCGGCCGACAGCGAGGGCTGTCTCAGCCGGCGGCGGATGTGTCCGTGGACCCGCCGGGTCGAGTAGTAGATGAACAGCGCGAAGACGAACGTGCCCACGAAGGAGTAAAACACCCAGAGGAGCGCCAGCGCGAGGACCGCCCCGGCGGCGATCCAGGCCGCTCGCCCCCAGTCGACGTCCGACTCGAAGACCACCATTACTCCCGGTATCGATCGGCGGCGATAAAAATGGACCCCCGTGAGGACGACGGCGTCCGGGAGGTGCCAGTCTGACGACGATTTAAGGCCGTCGGCGCGGTAGTCGGAAGGGTGTTGCCCGTCTTGCAGGCCGGAGCGGTCCAGTTCGTCGGCCAGTTCGGCTCCGCCGCGCTCGACACCGAGGTCGCCCGCGTGGCCCTCGCGGGCGCGCTCGGGCTCTTCCTCGGGCTGGAGCGGGAGTGGTCACACAAGTCCGCGGGGATCCGGACGTTCTCGCTGATCAGCCTGCTCGGAGCCGTGTTCACGGTCCTCGGGCGCGAATCGCTCGTCGTGGTCGGGGGCGTGCTGGTCATCACCCAGGGCGTTCTCATCGCGGTCCAGGGGATGCTCGACGCGGACACCGACGGGCTCTCGCTGACGACGTCGGTGTCGATGCTCGTGGCCTACGGCGTGGGGGCGCTGGTCGCGGCGGGCTACGTCATCGAGGCGGTGACGGTCACCGCGCTCTCGTCGCTGTTGCTCGTGCTCAAGCGGGAACTCCACAGCTTCGCGTGGGGGATGAGCCGGGAGGAACTGCGCTCGGCGACCGAGTTCGCCATCATCGCGTTCGTCGTCTACCCGCTCCTGCCGGCGCGGAGCTACGAGGTCGGGACGGCCGACCTCTCGGTGACCGTCGAGCCGCGGGTCATCTGGCTGATGGTCGTGACCGTCGCGGCCATCGGCATCGTCAACTACGCCGTCGTCCAGACCTACGGCGGCCGCGGCATCGCCGTCACCGGCTTTTTCGGCGGACTCGCCTCCTCGACGGCCGTCGTCGGTGCGATGCTCGACCACGTCCGCCAGAACCCCCGCGCCCGGAGTTACGCGGTGGCGGCCATCCTCCTCGCCGACGCCGCGATGGCCGCCCGGAACCTCACCATCGCCGTCCTCTTCACGGTCGAGTCGGGGCTGCTCGCGGGCGCGCTCGTTCCGCTCGGGACGGTGATCGTCGGCAGCGTCGTCATCGCCGCGATCACCGCCGATTGGTCGGAGAACCTCGATATGGACCTCGAGAGCCCCTTCTCGCTGCGAAACGTCCTGGGGTTCGGCGGCCTCTTTTTACTCGTCGTCCTGGCGGGCGGGTTCGCGGCGGCGGTCTTCGGCGAAGTCGGATTCTACCTGACAGCCGTCCTGACCGGTCTCGTCTCCAGCGCGGGCGCGACGACCTCCGCGGTGATCCTCTACCGCGGCGGCGGTCTCTCCGCCGACGCCGCGGTCCTCGCAATCCTGCTCGCAACCGCCTCGAGCATCGTCGTCAAGGCGGGGCTGACCTTCGCCAGCCCCGACCGCGAGTTCGCGACGCGGGTGGCGGCGACCAGCGCCGTCCTGCTCGTCGCGTCGGCCGCCGTGACCGTCGCCGTGACCGTCTGATCGATGCGACCGTTCGCTGGCACCGAAAGTGACCGAACGATCGCAATCTATCGAAAACCGCGTGCAGTGAGCGGTATCATGGCCGAATAACTTTTACGATGCAAAACCGTGATAGACCTCATGGACAGGGACACTGCGGAGCCGTCGGTGTCGTCGCTGCCGGGCGAGCGGTCGCGCGAATGGGTCGACTACCACCACGAGCGCGCGGCGCCGAGCACCTACGTCTTCGAGTTCGTCTGGGACCACACGGCGCCCGCCGAGGGGCCGTTCTGTACGGACGTGGACGGGAACGTCCTCATGGACATGACGAGCCACGTCGCCGCCGCGCCCCTGGGGTACAACAACCCGAAACTCACCGAACGGATGGCCGAGTTCGACCTCCCGGATCCCGCGAAGATCGCCGGACAGGACTTCTACGTCGCGAGCGGGCCCCTCGACGACCACGATTTCCCCGGTCCGGCGGACCTGATGGAGCGACTGACCGACCGGAGCGCCCGCTACGGGATGGACACCGTCTTCCTCTCCAACAGCGGCGCCGAGGCCGTCGAGAACGCCATCAAGATCTGTTACGACCGCACCGAGGGGCAACACGCCGTCACGTTCGAGGGGGCTTTCCACGGCCGGACCCTGGGGGCGCTCTCGCTCAACCGCTCGAAGTCGGTCTACCGGCGCGATTTCCCGCAGATATCGGGCGTTCACGAGGTGCCGTTCTGCGACGACCGGGCGTGCGACCCCGACTCCTGTTCCTGCGGTTTCTTCGCTGGCGACGGGTCCCAGCTCCGGCGGATGCTCCGCCCCGATCGCGGGTACGTCGACCCCGAGAACCTGGCGTACGTGATCCTCGAGCCGGTCCAGGGCGAGGGCGGGTATCGGTTCCCGAGCGAGGCGTTCATGTCGGAGGTCGCGGCGCTCTGTGACGAGCACGACCTCCTCCTCGTCGCCGACGAGATCCAGTCCGGAGTCGGGCGGTCGGGAGAGTTCTGGGCGTCGGACCACTACCCGATCGAACCCGACGTCATCGCGAGCGCGAAGGGGCTACGGGTCGGTGCGACCATCAGCAGGTCCGACGTGTTCCCGGACGAGCGCAGTCGGCTCTCCTCGACGTGGGGCGCTGGCGACATCGTCGCCTCGCTCCAGGGGACGCTCACGCTCGACGTCATCGACGACTACGACCTGATGGACAACGCCGTCGTCAAGGGACGCCAGTTTCAGGAAACGGTCCGCGACGCCGACCCGGAACCGATCGTGGACGTGCGCGGGAAGGGGTTGCTCCTCGCGGTCGAGTTCGACACCGAGGAGCGCCGCGATGCGGTCCAGGAGGCGGCCTTCCAGCGCGGATTGCTCCTGCTGGGTTGCGGCGAGAAGACCATTCGTGTCCTGCCCCCGCTGGACGTGACCGAGCGCGAGGTATCGATCGCCGTCGACCTGCTGACCGACGCCATCGCGGAAGTGGCCTGAGCAGGTGCGGTGGACAGCGGGGCGGTGGTGGTGGTTGTGGTGCGGTGGCGGGAGCGGTGCGGTGGCGGGAGCGGTGCGGTGACGGTGGCAGAGTGGTGGCCGGGAGCGCGTGCCGGCGCGATTGCGCCGGTCGCGCGACCCGGGGAAAGGCTGGCTTGCCGTACCTGTCCGCGCCGGAGGCGCGGTTCACGCGAGCGCTCCGCGCGAGCGGTTTTTTGGTCCAGCTTTTTGCGCCGGGGTCGAGCGCTCGCCCGCGGTGAGCGCGACGCCCCGGCGTAAAAAGGTGGTCTCTAGAATTGATAGCGGCGGTCGTCGGGGTCGCCGGAAGACGGGTACTGGTCGGCGCCGGTCATCTCGTCGAAGGTCATGCCGGAGAGGTACTCGTCGTAGGTCACGTCGTAGGCGCTGCGGAGGTGGAAGTCGAGGGTGCCGCGGTCGACGGTGGTCTGGAAGAGGAGGTGGACGGCGCGGCGGACGAGTTCGTCGGAGTCCTCGGGGTCGAGGGCGGCCTGCAACATCGCGAGTTCGTTGCGGGTCTCGCGGTCGAACGTGACGCTCGTCTCCTCGTCGAGGTCGGCGTAGGCGGCCTGGACATCGTCGGTGAGGTCGTCGAGGCTCATGCCGGAGGGAGGAACGGCGCTCGCAAACACCTTACGCTCCGCCGGTGAGAGCGTCGGGGATGTCTCTGGGCAGCCCCGGGGTGCCACCAGCACACCCCGCCGCCGGGTCACTCCCGGTCGTACACTTCGACGGCTCGGGGGGTGAGGACGAAGGGGCGGTCCCAGAGGGAGATTTCGACGGTGCAGTCGCCGTGTTCCGACCGCGACCGGGCGACCGAGAGCAGTCGGTTGAGCGCGTCGACATCGACGTAGTCGTAGAGCAGCGGGCCGCCGCTGTCCAGGTCGACGTTCGCCTCGTCGGCCGCTCGGAGGACGGCGTCGCTCGGGAGTTCGTCGTCGCGTATCTGCGTTCGGGCCCGCGGCGCCTCTGCACGGAAGTCACCACTCTCGCCCATGTACGCGTTCGCCTTGGACCCGAGGGTACCTAAATGGAGAGGCTCGTTATTGAGAATTAATCTCGATCAAGGGGAATTTCCCGATAGCAACCGCGGCGCCGTCCGGCCATTCACGCCGTTGCGGACGCCACCCGTTCCGGCCGGTCCCCCGGATTCACGACAGCGATGACGCCCTCATTCGTCCGTCGGTCGGGCCTCGCGCACGTTGCCCACGGCTTCCCGGAGGGCGTCGGTCGCCCGGTCCTGCGGGAGTTCGTACTCGACGACCGGTGGGACCGCCACGTCGGCGTGGTCGTCGAGCAGGCCGAGCACGGTAGCCAGGTCGAGCTGGCCGGCGCCGGGGACGTCCTCGAGTTCGGCCTCGGAGGTGTCCTTGAGGTGGACCGCGGCGATCCGGTCGCCGAACTCTCGGATCACCGCTTCGGGGGTGACCGATTCGACGAGGAAGTGTCCGGTGTCGACACAGAGGCCGAGCCGGGGGTCGTCGTGGCGCGCGAGCACCTCGCGAACGTCCGACATCGTGGAGAAGACGGCCGAGAGGTCGTCGTGGTGGACCGACGAGTAGTTGTGGACGGCCACGTCGAGCCCGAACTCGACGGCGAGGTCGGTCAGTTCCTCGGTGACGGCGTCGGCGCTTGGCGGGTAGTTGACGGTGACGTAGTCGGCGCCGAGGCGGTCGGCGAACGCGACGTGGTCGCGGGCGTCGGCCGGGCCGTCGAGGTCGACGACGCCGTACCCGCACACCGAGACGGCCGAGTCATCGAGCGAGTCGAGGCCGGCGGCGATCGTCGCGTCGTCGTGCTCGGGCGAGAGGTGGTGGCCCCAGACCTCGAGATGAGTCACGTCGGTCCTCGCCAGTTCGTCGAGCAGGTCGGAGAGCGAGAACTCCTGGAAGACGACGCTCTGGACGCCGACGGCGAAGTCGTCAGTCATGCAGTGGCCGACGGTCAGGGGGCGCAAAAGCGTTTGGTCGGTCCCGACGTCCCTGCCTCGCACCCACCGCAGCGACCCACCGGTAGGGGAACGGCGTTCCGCTGCCAGCGGGCTTATGCGGACCCTGTCCGTCCGTCGGCCATGGACATCTGTATCATCGGCGGGACGGGGCTGATCTCGACGGGCATCGCGCGGCAGGCGGTCGACGCCGGCCACGACGTGACGGCGTTTCACCGCGGCGAGACCGACGCCGACCTCCCCGAGGCAGTCACGCACGTCCACGGCGACCGCAACGACGGCGCCGACCTCCGACGAGTGGCCGAGGAAGTCGACCCGGAGATCGTCGTCGACATGGTCTGTTTCGACCCCGAACAGGCCGAGCAGGCCGTCGCGGCGTTCGACGGCGTCGAGCAGTACGTCTTCTGCTCGACCGTGGACGTGTATCACCGGCCGCTCGACGCCAATCCCGCGACCGAGGACGCCCCCCGCGAACCGCCGGTCAGCGACTACGGCGAGAACAAAGCCGCGTGCGAGGACATCTTCATGGACGCTCACGGCGACGCCTTCCAGACGACGGTGATCCGGCCCTGGAGCACATACGGCGAGGGTGGCCCGGTCATCCACACGATGGGCTGGGGCACCTACTACCTCGACCGGATCCGCGAGGGCAAACCCGTGATCGTCCACGGTGACGGCGCGACGCTGTGGGGCCCCTGTCACCGCGACGACGTGGCCGGTGCGTTCGTCGGCGCGCTCGGGAACGCGGACGCCTACGGCGAGGCCTATCACGTCACGACCGAGGAGGTCATCTCCTGGAACCAGTACCACGAGCACGTCGCCGACGCGATGGACGCCCCGGAGCCCGAACTGGTGTCCATCCCGACCGAACAGCTGGTCGACGTCGCGCCCGACCGGACCGACCCGCTGCTCGACCACTTCCGGTTCTCGACGGTGTTCGACAATTCGAAGGCCAAACGCGACCTGGGCTTCGAGTACACGATATCGTTCCGCGAGGGCGTCGAGCGGACGATCGACTGGCTCGAAGCGAACGACGAGATCGACGACTGGGACAGCGAAAACGACGACGAGATGATCGCCGCGTGGCGCGAGGCCACCGACGACTTCGCGGACGCGGTCGGGGAGTGAGGCGTCCGGTTCGAGTCGACCGGTGGAGCGGGCCTGCGCGGGTCAGTCGTCGGCGACGACGCGCCAGGTCGTCGCGCTGGAGTAGCCCCACTTCTCGACGGTGAGGCCGTCGGTGGCCTCGTCGACCTCGGGGAGGAGCGCGCCGACCTCGCTGGCGGACATCTCGAGGTCGTCGGCGATGAACTTGCTCTTGACGTACTGCTCGCCGTCGGCGGCGCGCTCGCGGAGGTAGCGCTCGAGGCGCTCGCGCCGCGAGTCCGCGGTGACGCCCGTCTCGCTCATTCCGCTACCTCCTCGGCGTGAGCCAGTCGGTCGTCGCTGGCTGATTCGGGCTCGTTCTCGTCGCTTCCGGGGTCGTAGCCGTGGCCGACGACCAGCGCGAGGGCGTTCGCGACGACGACGGCACCGATCGTCGAGACGCCCAGATCCGAGACGGTCGTCGCCGCGAGCAACGGCGGGTACGCGAAGGGGAGGGCGACCGAGGTCCAGAACGCGACGCCTTCGACCGCAGCGGCCGCCTTGCTGGAGGCGCATTTCAGCGACCGGGAGGGCGTGTGTGTCCGCACACTCATACAAACGAGGGCTACGACCGTAACTATCAAAAGGCTAAGTAACGCTCAAACGGGCGTTTGAGTCACAGCAGTAGCGGTTAGGTCCGATCTTCTCCGCTCCCCTCGCTGTCAGCTTCCGTCTCCTCGCTCTCGTCGGTTTCGCCGTCTTCGGTCTCACCGTCCTCGGTTTCGCCGTCTTCGGTCTCACTCTTGCGGACCAGCAGGGGCTCGTGGCCACACTCCGGGCAGTCCTCGCGGTCGGTGTAGACCAGCGTCTCGCACTCGGGACACTTCGCGCGCGCCCGCTCTTCCGAGTGGGATTCGGCCTGCTGTTTGAACGTCTCGACCTTCCGGCCGATGTCCTCGAACAGCCCCATCTCAGCGTCCCCCCGACGGGCGGCCCGACCGCGACGGCGTCCGGTTCAGGACCATACGAACCGGTTGCGTGGACGGGGAGAAAAACGCTCGGGTCGGTTCACGACGAACGACCCGGCGTCCGGACGACCGCTCAGGCGTTCGTCCGATACAGGTCGCCGTCCTCGTCGTAGCGCGCCTCGAAGATCCGGTCGAACTGCTCGTCCGAGATCGAGACGTCCACGGCGGCGAGGTTCTCGTCCAATTGGTCGACGGTGCGAGCGCCGATGATGGGGACGCACGTGAAGTCGGGCTGGTCCATCAGCCAGCGCAGCGCGACCTGGGCGGGCGCGGCGTCGACCTCGTCGGCCACCGCGCGCACCGCGTCGAGGACGTGCCAGCCCCGCTCGGAGACGTAGTAGTCCTCGAACATCGGGTCGAGGTCCGCGCGGGTGTCTTCGGGCGCGTCGAGGTCGTAGGTGCCGTCGCCGACCCGCTTGTACTTGCCGGTCAGGAACCCGCCCGCGAGCGGCGAGTACGGACAGACCGCGATATCCTGGTCCGCGCAGACGGCGAGGTACTCCGACACGTCCTCGTAGTAGGCGGCGTGGAACAGCGGCTGCGTCACGGTGAAGGCCTCGTAGTTGTTCACGTCCGCTTTCCAGATCCCCTTCGTGAGCTTCCACGCGTCGGCCGTCGAGAGGCCGATGTGATGGACCTTCCCCTCGCTGACGAGGTCGTCGAGCGTGCGGAGGGTGCGCTCGACAGGGGTGTCGTCGTCGAAGCGATGCAGGTAGAGGACGTCGAGGTAGTCGGTGTCGAGGCGGTCGAGCGACCCCTCGACCTCGGCGCGGACGTTCTTGCGCGAGAGGTTCTCCTGGAAGCGCGAGACCTGCGACCAGAAGCACTTCGAGGCGACGACGTAGTCCTCGCGGTCGCGGTCGGCGAGCCACTCGCCGATCCACCGCTCGCTTTTCCCGCCGCCGTAGCCGTTGGCCGTGTCGATGAAGTTTCCGCCACGGTCGGCGAACGCGTCCAGCAGTTCGTGCGCGTCACGGCGGTCGGTCTCCACGACGCCGTCGTGCTCCTTGCCGAACCGCCACGTCCCCAGACAGACCGACGAGACCTCCAGTCCCGTCGAACCGAGTCGTCGATACTCCATATCGGTCCCGTGGACCGGACGGCGCATAGAAGTTTGCAGTCCGGACGCGCTCGCTGGTTCCGCCCGGTCCGGCTCCCGGTTTCGGTCGGACCGCGTTCGTAACGCCGGGTCCCGCTCACAACCGCTCGCGGAACCTCGACGGGGACCAGTCGCCGCGCAGGTCGGTGAGCGTCGGGTACCACGCACCGCCGACCGGCCCATCAGTGACATTCAATAGCGTGGATCTCGTATAGACACCATGGTAAACCAAGGTGAGGGGGTGCCGGCGACAGAGGCCGAGTGGCGCGACGCGCTCACCGACGACCAGTACCACGTTCTCCGCGAAGCCGGGACCGAGCGGCCCTTTTCCTCCGCGCTTCTGGACGTGGACGAGGAGGGGACGTTTCGCTGTGCGGGGTGTGGAGCGGTGCTGTTCTCGACCGACGAGAAGTACGACTCGGGGACGGGCTGGCCAAGTTTCTGGAAGCCCGCCGACGAGGAGAACGTGGCGACCAAGCCCGACCACGGCCTCCTCGGGACGCGGACCGAGGTCCTGTGTGCGACCTGCGAGGGACACCTCGGCCACGTCTTCGAGGACGGCCCCGACCCGACGGGCCTCCGGTACTGCATCAACGGCGACGCGCTCGCGTTCGACCCAGACGAGGAATGACCGGAGATGGTGACGCGGAATGACCGATCACGACCGGATCGTCGCGTACGACGCGGCCGCGCCGTCGCCCGACGAGACCGAGACGGCGACCGTCGCGCTGGGCTGTTTCTGGGGACCGGACGCCGCGTTCGGCGCGCTTGACGGTGTAATCAGGACCCGCGTCGGCTACGCCGGCGGCGCGACCGACGCGCCGACGTATCACGATATAGGCGACCACAGCGAGGCCGTCCAGGTCGACTACGACCCCGAACGACTCTCGTTCGGTGACGTGGTCGACGTCGCTATCGAGAACCACAGCGTGCGGACACAGCCTCGCGACCGCCAGTACCAGCACGTGATCTGCTACGAGTCGGCCGAACAGCGAGCGGTTGTCGAGGACCGACTGGACGCGCTGACGGTCGACCACGTGCGGACGCGCGTCGAACCGCTCGACGCGTTCCACCCGGCCGAGACCTACCACCAGAAGTACCACCTCCGGAGCAAGCGCGCGATACGCTCGGCGTTCGAAGACGCGGGCTACGACGCGACAGCGATCCGAGAGTCGCCCGCGGCGGCGAAACTCAACGCCGAAGCGGGCGGCTACGACCGGGCGGGCGACGATCCGCTCTCCACGCCATCGAGCGGCGCCGCTCAGAGCGAATAGGCGATCTCCTCGCCGGTTTCGAGGCCGTTCCGGAGCGCCGCGTGGAGTCGCCCCTCGCCCGCGACCCAGTCGCCCACCGGGTACAGGTCCAGGTCCGCGACCGCCCCGACGGCGCCGCCGCGGACTCCCTCGTCCGGCAGCGCGTAGCGCCATCCCTGATGGTCGGTCCAGTCGGGATCGGCCAGTCGCTCGTCGTCGAGCACGCCAGCGGTCAGCGCGGCGAGGTCGGCGACGTTCTCCGCGGCGGGGTCGTCGTAGCGGTCGACCGACCAGTCGTGGTTGGCCTGGACGACCAGCAGCGACTCGCCGTCGGGGACGTGGCCGGGCTTGCACTCCTCGCGGGCGATCCAGCCGATCTCGTGGTCTTTGCCGGGATTGACGAGCGCGTAGTACGGCAGATCGAGTTCGAACGGGTAGTGGAGGACCGCGGTCCAGATCGAGCGGTAGGGGACCTCGCGCGCGGCGGACTTCAGATCGGCCACGGCGCCGCCGGCGCTGCCGCCACTCCCGTCGGCGCCGACCGTCCCCAGCAAGTCGGCGCTCTGCGGTGCTGGCGGATTGAGGAGAAGCGCGTCGAAGGGGCCCCACTCAGTCCCGTCAGCGTCGGTACAGCGCCAGCGACCGCCGTTCCGGTCGAGCGACTCGACGCGGGTGCGCCGGTGGACGGTCGCGTCGGTGGCTCCGAAGAGCCGCTTCGCGATCTGCGTCAGGCCGGCGCGATACGTCCACTTGTGCTCGTCGGCGTCGCGACCCTCCGAGACGCGGCCCTCGGCGTCGAAGGTGTAGATCGGGTCGGTGACGTCGACGAGGCCGTCGGCGTCGAGCGTCTCGGTGAGCAACTCGACGACGCGCTCGTCGTCGGATTTCACGTAGTTCGCGCCGTAGTCGTAGGTCACGTCGCCGTTTCGTCGAGTGGCCGCGCGGCCGCAGACGCCGCCCGACTTCTCCAGGACCGTCACGTCCGCCTCCGGCACTGCGCCGTCGAGGACGTACGTCGCCGCGGCGGCCGCCGCGCCCGCGCCCACGACTCCGATCTGTGTCATATCGGCGATTCGGACTCGACCGGCAAAACGGGTCGCATCTCTCTCGCCTGGGCCGCCGGTGTCGCCGTCAGACGTCCAGCGGGACCGACACGCCGCGCCCCTCGCGCTCGACGGCCGTCCCGAACTCGGCCGAGAGCGTGCGGACCCGCTCGCGGACCCACGCGGCCACGTTGCCCGTTGCTCGCTCGACGCGCTCGTCGACGATTTCGACGGGCGCGAGGCGCAGTCGGTCGAGGCGGCCGTCGACGATCTCGAGTTCGGCGCGGACGCTCCGGTCGTTGTGGAGGTCCGGCTTGACCAGGTAGTCGTCGACGTAGTCGCCGGCGTCGTAGATGATAGGGCGACCGCGGTAGACTTCGACGCCCTGGATCACGTGAGCGCTGTGGCCGTGGACCACGTCGACGCCGCGGTCTATCAACCAGCGGGCGAAACGGCGCTGCGAATCGGACGGCCGGACCACCCAGTTTGGCCCCCAGTGCAGCGACGCGACCACGAGGTCGGGGTCACGCCGGTGGACGGCCGCGAGCGCGCTCTCCACTCTCCGTCGCGCGCTCCGGTTTCCCGTTCGGAGGCGCGTCCACGCCGTTCCCGGACTGTCCGAGCCGGCCCGATAGGACCACGACTGGTCGGTCAAGGCGACGACTCCCACGTCGAGATCACCTGCGGTCGCGACAGTCGGTCGGAACGCCGACGTCCGGTCCCCGCCGGCACCGGCGTTCGCGATACCGGCCTCGTCGAGGTGGTCCACGGTGTCCAGCAGGGCGACGGGGCCGTAGTCGAGGAGGTGGTTGTTGGCGAGCGAGGCGAAGGCGGTGCCCGCCGCGTCGAGCGCGGGGATCGTCCACGAGGGGTCGGCCCGGAAGTAGTACGTCCGGTCGGGCCGACGCTCACCGCGGGTCGAGAGGCAACACTCCAGGTTCAGGAAGAGGCCGTCGAGCGCGCGCAGCGAGTCGAGCGTCGACCCCCAGACGCCCGCCGGGCCGCCGTCGCCCTGGTCGTCGCCGCCGCTCCAGCGGTCGTCGACGTTGCGCCCGAGCATCACGTCACCGACGAATCCGAGGCAGGCGTCGGGCGTTCCCGACACCGTCGCAGGGACCGGTGGAGGCGGGCGGGTGCGGACGCTGCCGGCGACGCCCGAAAGCGCCGCGACCGACGCCGCCGACCCGGCGAGGACGGCGCGACGAGTCGGTGTCATGTGAGATGATGGAGCGGCCGGATCGCCGTCAGTCGATGTGGATCGCGGGTTTCGACGGTTCGGCCTTCCCGGCGAGGGCGTCGCTCGCATCGGCGCGGCGGACGGTCACGTCGGCGCCGAACTCGTCCTCGAAGAGCCACGCGGCCTCCTCCAGGACGGCGAGTTCGCGCTCGGCGTCGAGGGTGGGTTCGAGCGCGCCCGCGCGGCCAGCGAGCGTCCCCAGATACTCGGCGGCGCGGTCGCCCTGCGCGCCGACGGTCTCGTCGTCGAGCGCGCCCGCGACGACGGCGTCGCCGGGGTCCGCCGCCCGGACGTGCTCGTAGGCGCGGTACTTCCAGTCCTCAGCGACGACGATCTCGATCCGGTCGGGGTCCGCGATGTCGACGACCTCCGTGATGTCGCGCACGTCGTCGAGCGTCGTCTCGACGAGCGCGCGTTCCAGGCGGTAGTCCGCGACCGGTTCGGCCGGTTCGGGCCAGGTCGATTCGACGACGAGACCGTCGGTGTCGAGGTAGTTCCACAGCTCCTCACCGAGATACGGGGCCAGCGGCGCGACGAACTGCGAGAGCGCGCGCAGCCCGCGACGGTAGGTCGCCTCGTGGACGGCGTCGTACTCGCGATACCGTCGCAGGAGGCGGGCGAAGCCCTGGACCTCGCTGACGACGCGGTGGAACCGGAACCGGTCGTACTCCGCGGTGACGGCCGTGATCGCCCGGTCGATCTCCCTGTCGAGGTAGCCGTCGTGTGTGTCCGGCTCGCTGCGGCTCTCGAGGTCGTCGACCTCGGTGATCATCCGGTAGAGACGTTGCTGGAAGTCGTAGACGTCGCCGACGTCCTTGACGGTCCACTCGAAGTCCTGCGAGGGGTGAGCGGCCGAGAGGAGGAACAGTCGAGTCGTCTCGGCGCCGTACTCGTGGGGGGCGATGGCGTTGCCCTTCGAGGCGGACATCTTCTCGCCGTCGTAGAGGACCGTCCCCTGGTTGATGAGGCGCTCGACGGGTTCGCGCACGTCGAGCAGCCCCAGATCGGCGAGCGCGCGGGTGAAAAACCGGATGTAGAGCAGGTGCAGGATGGCGTGTTCCTCGCCACCGACGTACACGTCGACGGGCATCCACTCGTCGGCGAGGTCCGCGTCGAAGGGGGCGGAGTCGAGGTCCGGCGAGAGGTAGCGCAGGAAGTACCACGAGGAGTCGACGAAGGTGTCCATCGTGTCCGTCTCGCGCTCGGCGGGGCCGCCACAATCCGGGCAGGTCGTCGCCTTCCACTCCTCGCTCTCTTCGAGGGGGTTCCCGGCGGTCCGGACGTACGGCGGGAGTTCGACCGGCAGGTCCTCTTCGGGGACGAGGACGTGCCCGCAGTCCTCGCAGTGGACGACCGGAATGGGGGTGCCCCAGTAGCGCTGCCGGGAGATGAGCCAGTCGCGCAGGCGGTACTCGGTGGCCGGTTCGACGGCCGATTCCGAGAGGAGGCGCTCGCGGGCGGCGGAACTGGCGAGTCCGTCGTAGTCGCCGCTGTCGGTCAGCATACCGTCGTCGGTGTAGGGCGCGCCGGGGAGGCCAGTACCGGAGCCGTCGACCGGTTCGACGACCTGCTCGACCGGGATGTCGTGTGCGTCGGCGAAGGCGTGGTCGCGCTCGTTGTGCGCGGGGACGCCCATGACCGCGCCCGTGCCCACGTCGTCGAGGACGTACGAGGCGACGTAGACCGGGAGTTCTTCGCCCGTGAGCGGGTGGACTGCCCGAAGGTCCGTCTCGACGCCGTCGTACCCATCTGCGCTGTCGTCCGCACCGTCCGCGCCGGCCGCTGTCGCGTTCGCCACGTAGTCGGCGACCCCGTCGTCGGTCTCTGTGGCGGCCGCGGCGAGTTCGTGGCCCGGCGAGACGGCGAGGTAGGTCGCGCCGTAGACCGTGTCGAGACGGGTCGTGAAGACATCGACCTCGGCCGGCGCGTCGGCCGCGTCGGGTTCGGAAACCTCGAAGGTGATGCGGGCGCCGTCCTGGCGGCCGATCCAGTTGCGCTGGATGTCCCGGACGCTGTCCGGCCACCCCTCCAGGTCGTCGAGCGCCGCGTCGAGTTCGTCGGCGTAGTCGGTGATCGTGAAGAACCACTGGTCGAGTTCCCGGCGCTCGACGGGCGTCTCGCAGCGCCAGCAGACGCCGCCGCTGGTGTGCGCGCTCGGGCCGCGCTCGGTGCCGTGGGGGCCCGGCGTGTCTTCCGCATCGCGAACGTCCCCGCCCCCGTCGTCCGGCCGCTCGACCTGCGCGTCCGCGAGGACGGTCTCGCAGTCGGGACACCAGTTGACCGTCGCGCCGGCGAACTCGACGAGGTCGGCCTCGTAGAACTCGCGGAACAGCCACTGATTCCAGCGGTAGTACTCGGGGTCGCAGGTGGTTATCTCGCGGGACCAGTCGTAGCCGAATCCCATCGTCTCGAGTTCGTCGCGCATCTGCTCGATGCAGGTGCGCGTCCAGGACTCGGGGTCGGTGCCGCGCTCGTAGGCGGCGTTCTCGGCGGGGAGGCCGAAGGCGTCCCACCCCATCGGCTGGAGGACGTCGTCGCCGGCCATCCAGCGGTAGCGGGCGTAGGCGTCCGTGATGGCGTAGTTGCGGACGTGACCCATGTGGAGCGTGCCGGAGGTGTAGGGGAACATCCCGAGGACGTAGGTCGGGTCGGTGGCGTCGTCGGGACACTCGAAGACGTCCTCCGCGTCCCAGACGTACTGCCAGTAGTTCCCCACTTCCTGCGAGGAGTAGCGGTCCCGATAGGACATACCGCTACCTTGCCCCACCCGGAGCAAAAACGTAGGGGTCGGAACTCGCCGCTCCCGTGGTCAGGATCGACTGACCCCGCATGCGGAGCGGTCCCGCCAGTCGGTTGTCCCACCAGTCGGTTGTCCCACCAGTCGGTTGTATCCGGTTCCGTGGCAGATCACTGCGTGATGTCGACCGGATCTAGACAGTTTGAATGCAACGTTATGTTCGATAGTCACTCAGTCGTCCGACGTGAAACGATCACTACTCACGATCGTGGTGTTCGGGGCACTGCTCGCGACCGCCGGCTGCATGGCCGTCACGGTCGACTCGTCGGTCAACGCCGACGGGACCATCGAGACCTACGACGTCGAGATGGCGATCAACAACACCATCTACCCGCAGCTGGAATCGCAGGCGCAGTCGGCGGGTTACGATAGCTTCGGGGCGTACTTCCTCGCGGAGAACGCCTCGGTCGACAGGTCGAACGTCGGGACCGTCAACATCACCGAAGAACCCGGCGTACAGAACACGACGGTTCACGTCGAGCTATACGATTACGATCCGGGTCCGGGGAGCAACATCAGCGTCACCGAGGAGAACGGAATGCTGGTCTACGAGGACCGCACGTTCGGTGCGCCGTCGGAAAGTACGCCGACGCCCACGCAAGCCGGGTCGATGAACTTCGGCCAGAGCACGTCCGGATCCATCGACTACCGGCTCGAGATGCCCGGTGCCGTCCAGAGCGCGTCAGAAGGCGGCGCCATCGATGGCAACGTCGTGACCTGGGAGATGGAGGGACAGGGCGAACTCTACATCTCCGCCGAGAGCGAGGTCCCGACGCAGTCCGACGGATCCGGTAACGGCGGAGACGGCGACGGTGGCGGAGACGGCGGCGTTGCCGGGGTCGGTCCGGGGGTCGGTCCGGTCGGCGTGCTGGTAGCGCTCGCGCTCGCGGTCGCGGCGCTGCGTCGTCGGTCGAACTGAGCGACGGATCGAACCGGTCACCCCTCGGTCTGAACGGGGGGAGACCCGAACAGCGTTGTCCGTGTCTTTTTGGTCGTGGCCGCGCTATGAGGAATATCGCTAATGTCTCGGAATCAGGCCGGCCAGGTCAGCGCGGACGACCTGGACTACTGTTACGAAGCGGTCGGCGACGTCTCGCGGACGTTCGCGCTGACGGTCGCCGAACTCGAGGAACCGATGTCGCGGGATATCTGCGTGGGCTATCTCCTCTGTCGCGTCGCGGACACGGTCGAGGACGCCGCGCACATCCCACCGGAAGAACAGTCGGCGCTGCTCGCAACCTACAGCGAGGTGCTCGACCCCGAAACCGACGTGACTGTCGACGAGTTCCGGGCCGAAGTCGCCCAGTGGATCCCCGACGACCCGAACGCCGACTGGGACGTCGTCGCGTCGAGCCCGCGAGTCGTCCGCGCTTTCGAGCATCTCGACCCCGCCTCGCAGCGGGCGATCAGACCGCCGGTCCGCGAACTCGTCGACGGCATGGCGATGTTCGTCGAACGCTACGCCGACGAGGGCGGACTCAGGCTCAGCACCTTCGAGGAACTCGAGGAGTACTGCTGGTACGCCGCCGGGACCGTCGGGACGCTCGTCACGGGCCTGCTCTCGCGTAACGTCGACGATTCGGTGCGCGACACGCTCCAGAACAACGCCCGCTCGTTCGCGATGTTGCTCCAGCTCGTCAACGTGACCAAGGACGTCGTCGCCGACTACGAGGAGGAGAACAACGTCTACCTCCCGCAGGAACTGCTCGAGGCGGAGGACCTGGACGTCGAGGACATTCCCGAAGAGGAACACAGCGAGGACTTCGTCCCGGTCGTCAGCCGCGTCGTCGACCGCGCCGAGTCCTACCTCAACGGCGCCCAGACGTGGCTCGAGGCGATGCCGGAGATCCGCGGCAACACCCTCTCGGCGTGGGCCATCCCCTTCCTGCTCGCCGTCGGCACCCTCCGGGAACTCGAGGAGCGCCCCGAAGACGTGATCCGCGAAGGCGACGTGAAGGTCTCCCGGTCGGAGGTCCACGCGCTGCTCCAGTCGTTCTCCGGCGGAAACGATCCGAACGTCGCCGACCTGCGCGCGAAGATCCGAAAGCGTCCCATCGACGAGTACTGAAACGCTCGACCGCTCGGGCCCCGTCGAGAGAACCCGCCTGATTCCCGTTTTCGCGCCGATCGACACCGTCAGCGTCCCCTGAACGCGCGGGCGTGTGCCGTGATACCGCGATTCTCACGGGGTTTAAACGTTGGGGGCATCTATTAATAGTGTGAGCGAAAACACAGGGCGCCGGAACCTCCGGATGCCTACAAGCGACGAACTGTTCGCGGTCGTCACCCGACACGACGGCGGGAACCACGTCCGCGTCCAGTGCGAGGACGGCAAGGACCGAATGGGCCGGATCCCCGGTCGCATGAAGTACCGGACCTGGATCGAGGAGGGCGACGTGGTCCTCGTCGAACCGTGGGACTGGCAGGACGAGAAGGCCAACATCGAGTGGCGCTACACCAGCCAGGACGCCGAGCAGCTCCGTCAGGAAGGCCACATCGACTAGCGACTTCGTTTCGGCGGCGCGTCGTCTGTCGACAGACTCGAATCGTCGCGACCAGCCGCGGCTCTCCTCGCCCAGAGAGACCGCGGGACCGTCTCGCGCCGGAGCAGGACCCGGTATCCGGGTCCCGCGGCATTGAATATAAGAATCTTGTCTATTAGTCAAAATCTACAATTCAGAGTGTCCTATACATACTGAGCGGCGCGAAATTCAGGATCCGATCGACCGAGTATCGACACTATGCCGTCGCTACGTACGACTCACTGATCAGTCAAATCTGTGAGTTTCCCCGTGGCCCCGATTCCGAAATTCGGTCGGCTGACCGAGTCCTGGGGGCCGTTTGGGGCAATTCCATAGTCCTTACCCGGAGGTATCGAGACCGGCGTACGATTCCAGACACGAACTGAATACAAATCGGTAGTGGTCATATTTTATACCGTTTTGGAGTCGCGCTGGCGCGACGCGGCCGCGGTCCGGTCGTCGGCTATCGAGGGGGTGGCGTCCCGCAAGCGTTATTTCCGTGGTCGCGGAAATCCGACCGATGACCGAGAGCGACTCGACTTACGACGTGAGAGACTTCGGTGCGGCCGGCGACGGCGAGACCGAGGACACCGAAGCGCTGCAGTCGGCGCTGGACGAGTGCGCGGAAAAGAGCGGGCGACTCGTCGTTCCCCCCGGAGAGTACCTGACAGGGCCGCTGACGGTCGGGAGCGATACGACGCTGGAGATCCAGACTGGCGCGACCCTCAAATTCGTCCAGGACCACGAGGCCTTCCCCGCCTACGAGGGGCGCTGGGAGGGCTGGGAGCAGACCGGCTTCCATCCCTGTCTGCTCGTCCGCGACGCCGAGAACGTCAAGATCACCGGGCGCGGCACCGTCGACGGCCAGGGCGACTACTGGTGGCAGTTCTACGAGGCGGACAAGCCCGACTCGCTCGTCGAGCGCCTGGAGGAGTTCGCCGAGGCCAACGACAAGGCCGACGACGTGAGCAGTTTCACCCTGCGCCCGCCGCTCTTTCAGATCTACGGGTCCGAGAACGTCACCGTCAACGGGATCAACCTGGTGAACTCGCCGTTCTGGAACACCCACGTCGTCTACTCCGAGAACGTCACCTTCCACGACGTGAACATCACCAACCCCGCCGACGCGCCCAACGGCGACGGGATGGACATCGACTCCTCGGAGTTCGTCCGCATCAGCGATTCGTACTTCAACGCCGGCGACGACGCCATCTGCATCAAGTCGGGCAAGAACGCCGAGGGCCGCGAGGTCGGCCGCCCCGCCGCGCATATCACGGTCGCGAACTGCACCGTCCAGGCCGGCCACGGCGGCGTCGTCATCGGGTCCGAGATGTCCGGCGACGTGCGCGACGTGACGGTGACGGGCTGTACGTTCACCGACACCGACCGCGGCATCCGCATCAAGACCGCCCGCGACCGCGGCGGCGTCGTCGAGGACCTGCGCTTCGACACCATCGTCATGCGCCGGATCGCCTCGCCCTTCACCATCAACGGCTACTACTTCATGGACATCGACAGCGAGCCGATCCCCGTCGACGAGGGGACACCGCTGGTCCGCAACGTCCACTTCTCCGACATCACCGCCCGCGAGGTCGAGAGCGCCGGCTTCTTCGCCGGCCTCCCCGAGCAGCGCTTCGAGAGCATCACCTTCTCGAACGTCGACATCGACGCGACCCGCCCGCTCGACGCCACCGACCTCTCGCCGGCGATGGCGGACAACTACGACCAGCAACACGGCCTCTTTTGCAAGTCTATCTCGGACATCACGTTCGACGACGTGCGCATCCGGACGCCCGACTCGCCCGCGCTGGAATTCGAGGACACCGGCACCGTCTCCATCGACGGCCTCCGGACGCCCGACGACCAGGACTCGCCGATCGTCGAAGCCGAGGACGTCGACGACCTGCTCGTCCGCGGCTGCGACGCCCCCGAGGGGACCTTCCTCCGGGTCCGCGGCGAGGACCCGGGGCGGGTGTCGCTGACCGGGAATCACGGCGACCTGGCCGATCACGTCGAGGTCGAAGCCGACCGGACGATGGAGCTGTAAGCGGCCGAAAAGAGCGGCAAAAAAGCGGCGCGGCCGGTTTTTCTGCGGTACTGCGGGTTTTTCAGGGCTCGACGGCGCGAGCGTGCTCGCGGAGCCACGCGCGCAGCCCCGAATCGGGTACGTCGAGCGGGCGCTCGTTCACCGCGAGGTCCGGGTAGCCACCGACCTCGGTCTGACTGTCGACGAACGCGTAGCTCCCGGAGCGGGCCTTCCCGAGGATCCGTCGGTCGTGAGGCGTCCGCGCGGCCGGCCGCGCGCCGGCGTGGCGGAAGTCGTGGTCGAGCGTCTCCCCGGAGGGAATGGTCTCCAGCCCGTCCGGCCAGAGCGGGCGCGAATCGACCTGCGTGATCCCGTCACCGACGAACGGACCGGGAGCGTCTGCCTCCCGGCCGTTGTCGGCGACGTGGGCCTCGCCGTCGCCGAAGACGGTCGGCTTGCTCGATATCTTGCCGCGGTAGGCGTTGCCCTCGACCGACGAGCGGGTGTCGGGGTCCAGCCAGACGCCGTCTCCGAAGTGGAAGACGCCGTTGTTGACGACGACGCTGTCGGTGCCTTCCTTCAGTCGGGGATTGCGGTCGACGCCGTCGACGAAGAGGTTGCCCGCGATAGTGACGCGTTTCGCGTTGTTCCCGACGAGCATGGTGTAGTTGTGCGCGCCCTTGTGATGAGTGGCGTCCCGGAGCGGTTCGGCGACGAGGCAGTTCGTGTAGGTCGTCCGGTCGGACTCGTAGCCGGGCGAGGTGTTCTCGTCGACGCTCCAGGAGACCGAGCAGTGGTCGACGACGGCGTTGTCGGTGCCGTCGCCGGTCCGGATCCCGTCGGGCTCCCAGCCGGTCTCCTTGCCCGCGTCGCCGGGACGGACGCGGAGGTGCTGGACGACGCAGTTGTCGCCGTAGACGGTCATGCCGCCGCGCGTCAGCGTGATCCCCGGATCGGGCGCTGTCTGCCCGGCGATCCAGCAGTTGCCGCGCAGGACCTCGAGGTCTTCGCCCTGGAGGTCGATCGTACCGGAGGTTTCGAAGACGATCACCCGGTCCATCGGCTGGTTGACGGCCCTGACAAGCGACGCGCGAGTCGGTTCGCTGACCGTCAAGACGGTCGTGTCGTCGTCGAGCCACGGCGCCACGTCGGCGAACCCGTCGCTCGGGTCGAACTGCGATGCGCTCGGTCGGGGCTCGTCGGGCACGTCGACGTACCGCGTCGGCGTCGGCGTGGCTGTGTCAGTGGGTGCCGCCGTCGCGGTGTCGGTCGGCGTCACCGTGTCGGTCGGGGTCGACGCGGGCGTTTTCGTCGGCGCCGCTGTCGCCGACCGCGTCGGCGTCGGCGTCCCGTCACCGGTGTCAGTCGGCGTCTCCTCGTCGCCGTCGTCCGACCCGGAGAGGGCCGAACAGCCGGCGAGCGCCGCGCCGACCGATCCGGCGGCGAGGGTTCGCAGGAAGCCGCGACGGCTGCCCGCCCGCGAACGGTGGCGTCGCGGCGCGCTGCCGCTATCGCCCGCCATCACTCTGAGGGTTCGACAGCGACGGCCTGCTCGCGGAGCCACGCGCGCAGCCCGGAGTCCGGCACCGAGACTTCCTCCGTGTTCTCTTCGAGCGCGGGGTAACCGCCGACCTCGGTCTGGCTGTCGATGACGCTGCCCTCACCGTTGCGGACGTGCGAGACGATGCGCTCGTCGATGGCCGTTCGGTCGGCGGGCCGAGCGCCGGCGTGCGTGAGGTTGTGCGCCTTGACCTCCGAGGCGGAGACCGCCGAGAGGCCCTCGGGGAACAGCGGCTGGGAGGACACCTGATTGATCGCCGGACCGATCATCGGGTTGCTGGCGCCGTCGATCTGCGCGTTACCCTGGGCGTAGACCGTCCCCTCGCCGAAGACGTTGGCCTGGTTGGTCTGGGGGTCCTCGAAGGCGTTCCCGACGATGCTGTGCTGGGTGTTCGGGTCGGCCCACATCCCGTCGGCGTGGTGGTGGATCAGATTGTTGACCGTCGCGGTCTCGGTCCCGGTCTTGAGACGCGGGTTCCGGTCGGTCACGAGCGCCCAGACGTTCCCCGCCATGGTGACGTTCTTGGCGTTGTTCCCGATGAGGGAGTTGTAGCCGTGGGGACCCTTGGGGTGGATCGACTCGTTGAGGGGCTCGGCGATGAGACAGTTGGTCATCGTCGTGTTGTTCGTGTCGTACCCCACGGAGAGGTTCTCGTCGGTCGACCAGGTGGCGGTGACGTGGTCGATGACGTTGTTCTCCGAGCCGTCCTCGGTCCGCATCGGGTCGTTCTGCCAGTTCTCGTCGAGGCCCGCGTCGCCCGGTCGCACCCGGATGTGCTGGACGACGCAGTCGTTGGCGTTGACCTGGATCCCGCCGCGGACGAACGTAACTCCGGGGGAAGGCGCGGTCTGGCCCGCGACCCAGCACTTGTCGTACGGGATCGCCAGGTGTGACTGGTCGAGGTCGACGGTACCGGAGGTCTCGAAGACGACCACGCGCGGCGCGTTGATGTTGAACGCCGTCTTGATCTTCGGAACCGAGGGTTCGTCGATGACGATGAGCGGCGTGTCGTCGGTGAGCCACTCGCCCATCGGCGCGAACCCGTCGCTCGGGTCGAACTGCGAGGCCGACCGCGGCCCGTCACCGCCGCTCCCGCTACCGGGGCTCGGCGTCGAGAACGTCCCCGGCGGGCTCTGTGAGGTGATCTCGCCGTTATCGGCGGTGACGCGGAACTCGTAGTAGCGTCTGGGCGTCAGCCCGGAGACCTCCATCGAGACCTCGCCGGTCTCGGAGGCCGTCGTCGACCCCGCTTCGGTCCACTCCTGAGCGGGGACCTCGCGGTACTCGAAGGTGACGTCCGCGGAGTCGACACCGCCGAGGTTGGTGAGGTCGCCGACCAGCGTGGCGGTGTTCGCCCCGGCGTCGGAAACTTCGCCGGTCTCGACGACCGGGACGTTCTGGGTGACCGAGACGCTCCCGCTGATCAGCGGGCCGCCGATGTCGCCGTTCTGCTGGGGTTCGATCCCCTCGAGATTGCGGAAACGCGCCGTACACTTCGAGGCGCGGTCGTGGCTCGTCACCGCGAGCCCGACCAGCACTTCGTCGGGGAGCGTGACCTGATCCGGGCCGAGTTCCACGAGGAGCGTCCAGTCCTCGCCGTTGGCCGAACCGTAGCAGCGAACGGTGTCGCCCGAGCGCTCGATGCGCTGCCAGGTGCCGTCGAAGGTGCCGCCGTTGCGCGCCAGGTCCGACCCGGCGTCGGACGTCACGCTGCCCGCGCTCGACCCGGCGGTCGAACGCCACTGCGGCGAGACCGGCAGGTCGCCCGGTCGTTTGCGCATGAAGACGTGTGCCGCCCCGCCCTCCATGCTCGGGCGCACCATCAGGCCGGCTTTCGCGTAGGTGTCCGTGTTCTGGACCGACATGACCTCCGTGATCACGTCGAAGTCGCCCGAGAGCGTCTCGTAGAAGAAGTGGCCGTAGTCCGCCGTGTTCCAGATGTCCTGGCCCGCACCGGTGACCGAGATGATCGTCGGTCCGTCTCCCGTCGCCGCCGGCGGCGTCGACGTCGCCGTCGACGACTGCGTGGCCGTCTGCGTCGCCGTCGGTGTATCGCCGCTCGGTGCGTCCGTCGGTGTCTCGGCGTCCGTCTCTCCCGGCGTGTCGGTGTCCGACCCGCTGTTCGAGCCACAGCCCGCGAGTGCGCCGACCGCGCCGATACCGACTGCCTGAATGAACCTGCGTCTGTCCTTGCTCATGATCGATTTTCGTCCACTTTGGCCGACCCGATCCAGACATATTATTTCTTTGGTCGATATCCGACATTATTCGTCCGGATGCGAGTGAAAATCTCCGACGTGAAGCGGCGGGACATCCGAGGGCGCGGGGGAGAGACGAAGCGGCGACAGAGTGAGAGAAAAAACGCGCGTGAACGGTGTCGTCCAGTCGGACGACGAGCGTGTCGGACTGCCGAGTTAGGGCTCGACGGCGCGAGCCTGCTCGCGGAGCCACGCGCGGAGTCCGGAGGTCGGCGGTTCGACCGCTTCGGTGTTCTCGGCGAGCGAGGGGTAGCCGCCGACGTCGTCCTGACTGTCGATGACGCCGCCCTCGCCGTTGCGGACGTTCTCGATGATCCGCTGGTCGTGCTCGGTGCGGTCGGCCGGGCGCGCGCCGGCGTGCTCGAGGTTGTGCGCGGGGACCTCCGACGAGGAGACCGGCGAGACGTCCTCGGGGAAGTGCGGGCGCGAGTCGAGCTGGGTGATCCCGTTGCCGATCATCGGGTTCGTCGCGTCGTCGAGCTTGACGTTGTCCTCGGGGTAGACGCTGCCCTCGCCGAAGATGTTGGGCTGGTTGGTCTGGGGGTCCTCGAAGACGTTCCCGACGATGCTGTGGCTCGTCTCGGGGTCGGCCCACATGCCGTCGCCGAAGTGGTGGATGTAGTTGTTGACGACGGCGACCTCGGTCCCCTGCTTCAGGCGGGGGTTGCGGTCGGTGCCGAGCGCGGAGACGTTGCCCATCCAGGTGACGTTCTTCGCGCGGTCACCGATGATGGAGTTGTAGCCGTGGGGACCCTTCGGGTGGGTTGCGTCGTCGAGCGGCTCGGCCATAATGCAGTTCGACAGCGTGCTGTTGTTCGTGTCGTACCCGACGTTGATGTTCTCGTCGATGGACCACGTGCCGGTACAGTGGTCGATGATGTTGCCGCTGGTGTCGTCGGCGATCTCGATAGCGTCAGGCTGCCAGCCCGTGTCCTGACCGGCCGTGCCGGGGCGGACGCGGATGTGCTGGATCACGGAGTCGTTCCCGTAGACCCAGACGCCGCCGCGAACGAGCGTGATACCCGGCGACGGGGCGGTCTGGCCCGCGAGCCAGCACTTGTCGTTCCGGATGTTGAGGTTCTGCGCGCCGAGGTCGATGGTCCCGGAGGTCTCGAAGACGACCACGCGCGGGCCCGGGACGTTCGTCGCGGCCTGCAGGGCCTCGCGGGTGGGTTCGTCGACGACCACGAGCGGCGTGTCGTCGGTGAGCCAGGGCGCCATGTCGGCGTACCCGTCGGAGGGGTCGAAGTTCGACGAGCTGTCGGGCCCGGACTCCGAGCTGCCGTCGGAGCCGCTGGGCGTCGAGGTCAGCTGTGCGACCGTGGTGAACTCGGTGTCGCCGGCAGTGGTTTTCGCGCGGAGCTCGTAGTAGCGCCGCGGCGTGAGTCCGCCGATCTCCACCTCGAAGGTGCCGGTCTCGGAGCGGCTCACGGCGTCGGTCGCCTGCCATTCGTTTTCGGTCACTTCGCGGTACTCGTAGACGACGTCGACCGAGTCGGCGCCGCCCATGTTCGCCAGGTTGCCCTGGATGGTCAGGGACTCGGGCGAGGCGCTGGCCTGGATGTCGGAGACGACGGCCGGCTGCGTGACGGTGACGCTGCCGGGGATGATCGGCGAGCCCAGGTCCGAGTTCTGGCCGGGCTGGACGCCGTCGAGGTTGCGGAACTTGGCGGTGGTCGCCTCGGCGTTGTTGTGGCTGGTCGCGGCGAGGCCGAGGAACACCGAGTCGGGCATCTCGATCTGCTGGGGCGTCAGCTCGACCATCAGCGTCCAGTCCTCGCCGTTGGCGGAGCCGTAGACGCGGAAGGTGTCGCCCGAGCGCTCGAGGCGCTGCCAGGGGGCGTTTTCCATGTAGCCGCCTTCGACGCGGCTGAGCGGCGCGCCCGCCTCGGAGGTAGTACTCGTCGTCGACGCGCCGTTGGTCGGTCGCCACTGCGGCGAGGTCCCGAACCCGGCGCGGTTGCGGACCATGATGTTGCGCGAGTTGGCGTCCATGCTCGCGCGGGCCATGATACCCGCCTTCGCGTGCGGGTTCGTGTTCTGAAGCGACGTCATCTCCACCGTCACGTCGAAGTCGCCCGACTTCTCCGTGTAGTAGAAGTGACCGAGGTCGGTCTGGTTCCAGATGTCCGCCCCCGCCGCCTTGATCGTGATGATCGTCGGGACGTCCGAGTTCGCGGGCGGCGTCGACGCCGGCTCGTCGGTCGGTTCCGCCGTCCCCGTCGGTGTCGCCGTACCCTCCGGCGTCTGTGTGTCTGTACTCCCGCCGTCGCCCTCCGTCGGCGTCGACGCGGGTGTATCGGTGTCGTCACCGCCACCGCTGTTACACCCGGCCAGCCCGGCGAGCGAGGCTGCTCCAACCGTTCGAATAAACGTTCGTCTATCGGGACTCATTGCGTCTGTCGTAGGGTACGAATCAGCGGTAATAATCCTTTTGGAAGACCACACCCCGCGCACAGGCGTGTTCGCCGCAGGAATCCGCAAAGTACCGCCCACTTCGTTCACCAGGAGGGAACGTTCTATAGATCGAGACGGTCGGCCAGTGTCGTGGCGCCACCGAATATGGCACGTATTTCCCCTTTCGAGGGACCTACCGACGATATCCGCCTCTCCACCTACCCAGCCCGTTCCCTAGAGAGGAACAAATCGGCATTCCCGACGAAGGCTGGTTCGTGGGGTCGTTCTCCGGGACGAGAGCTCGACAGCCCGCGACACCGCCCGACTCACGTCATTGTGCGGTCGGTGCCGTACCGGGTGACGAATATTACAATCATATCTGCGTAATGAATTGCCGTGGTGACCCGGGGGTCGAGAGCTCTCCGGACCACCCCGTCGCCGGAAACAGCGCGTCGGTTTCGTCCAGCCCCGTTCCTCCAAGGCGAACATCGATGATTCGTCTCGCACCGGTCGTCTCCGGGGATATCGGGTCAAGGACGGCGTACTAGAGAGCGATACACCGTTCTCGGGGAGAGAACAGGAGGGCGATTCTCCCGCGAGACGGTATCCAACAGACGGTTCTCGTTCGGAGAGTCGGACCGGCTCAGTGCGGGTTCGTCGGCCGTTACACCGGGCCCGGGTCGTCGCTGCTGGGGAAGGAAACAGTTAATGGTCGTTTGGATGTAGGTGCCGACGTTATGGTCGATCGACCGATCGAAGTCGGTCTCGTGGGACTCGGAAGTCTCGGTATCCGTCTGGGCGAGCAGTTCGCCGAGCTCTCGGATTCGGAACTGGTCGCGATCGCCGACGTGAACGAGGAGATCCTCGCGTCGGCGGGCGAGGACCTCGCGGTCCCGTCCGAATCCCGGTACGGTGACTACGAGTCGATGCTCGACGCGGAATCGCTGGACGCCGTCGCCATCGCGACGCCGAACGGCCTCCACTACGACCAGACGCTGGCCGCGCTCGACCGGGACCTGCACGTCCTCGTCGAGAAGCCCCTGGCCACCAGCGTCGAAGACGCCTACGAGGTGACTCAGCGCGCCGAAGCGAGCGACCGGACGGTGATGGTCGGCTATCAACGGCACTTCAACCCGGCCTACGACCTCGCGCGCGAGCGCTGGGCCGAGGGCGACCGCACGCCGCGATTCATCACCGGCGAGATCACCCACGACTGGCAGTCGTACTACGAGGAGATGGAGGACTGGCGGATGGACGAGTTCCTCAGCGGCGGCGGCCACCTCCTCAACGTCGGCACGCACGTCATCGACGCCATCCTCTGGACCACCGACCTCACCCCCAGCCACGTCAACGCCTACGTCGACTTCCACGACGACGAGCAGATCTTCGACAAGCAGTCCTCGACCATCATCGAGTTCGAGGAGGGCGCCGTCGCAAACGTCTCCGACACCGGCATCGTCGCTCGCACGCGGGAACACGTCCACATCTGGGACGAGGAGGGCGCAGTCTACCTCGAAGGTCGCGAGTGGGACGACCGCACCGGCCACACCATCGACGCCGACGGCACCGAGCACGACCCCTACTTCGGCTACGATCGCCGCCTCAGCAAGGGCCGCGCGTTCCTCGATTCCATCCTCTCGGGCACCGAACCGCCGGCCACTGTCCGTGACGGCCTGCGCGCAGTCGTCGTCACCAAGGCCGCCTACGAGTCCGGCCGCCGCAACGAGCGCGTCGCTATCTCCGATCTCTACCCCTTCCTCGACGAGGAGTATCTGTAGACCGCTGCCGCTGCTGCCGTTTTCGGAAACCAGCCCACCAGTTTCTCCACGTTGGCGCGCGCCGTCGCGACCGCTGTGTCGCGACGTTCCCGTGCGAGGGATGAGTAACGCAGGAGGCACGACGAGTAACGCAATCGGTTGGGGAGGCATGTGGCTGTCTGCGGTCGCGGTGCTGTGCGGTCGCAGTGCGGTCCTGGCGGACTGAAAGGGCGAGGCGCGCTCGCGTGCAGTTCAGTCGACTGAGCGGGCGCTATTCTCGCGGTGCGAGGCGCTTGCGCCTCGAAGCGAACGGCTTTGCCGTGAGCGGGCGGTGCGGAGAGCGAGAATATCCCGCTCAGCGACCGCGAGCGGGTCGAGGGCTTTCAGCGCTCACGATCGTCTGCGGTCGCGGTGCTGTCTGCGGGTGCGGTTACTCAAAACGAGCACGTCGAGGGCTTTCAGCGGTCAGGAGCGACGACAGAGACGCACTCTCCGACGACTCACTCCCACTCGCTTCGCATCGCTTCGAAGCCCTCGCGCGGGCCGCGGAAGCGGTAGTCGATAGCGTCGTACAGTCGCGAGGAGTCGAGCGTGCTGTCGGTCGGCCGTGGCGCTTCCTGCCCCAACTCTTCGGTCGAAATGGGCGAAACGAGACCGGTATCGAGGTCGAACACCTCGGCCATCGTAGTGGTGAACTCGTATCTGGAGAGGCCCACGCGTCCGGTCGCGTGGTAGGTGCCGGTCAGGCCTTTCTCGACCACGTCCAGACAGGCTCGCGCCAGATCGGGCGCGTACGTCGGCGCCGCGGTCTGGTCGTCGACGATGCCGATCTCCTCGCCCGCCTCGAGTTCGCCGAGCGCCCACGTCGCGAAGTTCGCGCCGCCGGTGCCGTAGACGACGCTCGGCCGGAGCACGGTCGACCGGTCGGCTATCCGGGTCGCGACTTCGCCCGCGTACTTCGTTTCGGCGTAGAAGTTGACGGGATTCACGGGATCGGACTCGACGTAGGGCGCCCGCGAGTGCTCGCCGCCGAAGACGTAGTCCGTCGAGAGCGTGACGAGGTGCGCGTCGACGGCGTCGGCGGCCGCGGCGACGTTGCGCGTCCCCTGCGCGTTGACCGCCCACGCCCGGTCTCGTTCGGTCTCGCAGTCGTCGACCGCGTGAAAGGCCGCGGCGTGGACGATAGCGTCGGGGTCGATGTCGGTGACGACTTCGTGCGTCCGCTCGGCGCTGCGCACGTCGAGCTGGATGTCCGCCGCCGTGCTCTCGTCGGTGCGGTAGGTGGCGTCGACGTCGATTCCGCGCTCGTGTGCCAGCGTTCGGAGGTGCGTCCCGACCAGGCCGGATCCCCCCACGACGAGTATCTGCATGCCGCGGTCTTGTCCGCACTGGGTCTAAAGCGTGACTGACGGAGTCGCTCGCTAGCTGTCTTGCTCGTGACCGCGATCGCAGACGTCACCGCGACCGCAGACGATCCTGAGCGACGAAAGCCCTCGACCCGCTCGCTACGAGTGAGCACAACCGCGACCGCAACCGCACCCACAGTCTATCCTGGGAGTTGAAAGCCCTCGACCCGCTCGCTACGAGTGAGCACAACCGCGACCGCAACCGCACCCACAGTCTATCCTGGGAGTTGAAAGCCCTCGACCCGCTCGCGGTCGCTCCGGGACATATCCGCGCTCTCCGCACCGCCCGCGCGGATAGTGGTCCCGGAGACGACTGAACTGCACGCGAGCGCGCCTCGCCCTTTCAGTCCACCAGGGACCGCACCGCCCCGCACCGCGACCGCAGACAGCCTCATACCTCCCCAGCCTCCTCGCGTCTCGTCGCTCGCGTCACTCGCTCCTCGGTGCTCGTCCCTCGCACGGGAACGTCGCGCCACGGCGGGCGCGACGGCGCGCGCCACAGCGACCGCCCACGCAACCCGCCATAGCGACCGTCACCCTGACCGCCACAGTGACCGCACACGTCGACCGCCGAACTGCCCTCGGAGTTCCGCTGACCGCAAGAAGTAACAGCCTCCCACTCCCTACGGGAAACGAATGATACACGACGTGGCGCTGGAGGAACTCCAGATAAACGCCGACGAGCGGGGGTGTCTGACCGAAATCTGGCGGTCGGACTGGGACTTCTACGCCGGCGAGGACGAACCGACGATGTCCTACTTCTCCGAGACCTATCCCGGCGTCGTCCGGGCCTGGCACCGCCACACCCGCGGGCAGATCGACCATTTCGTCGTCCCCCGCGGCAAGGCCAAAGTCGGCATCTACGACGACCGCGAGGGCTCGCCCACGCAGGGCGAACTCGACACCTACATCGTCGGTGAAGGGAACATGAACGCCATCCGCGTCCCCGGCGACTGCTGGCACGGCTTCAAAGCGGTGGGCGACGAGCGCGTCCTGCTCCTCAACTTTCCCACCAACCTCTACGACTACGAGGAACCCGACGAGGAGCGCCTGCCCTACGACACCGACGAGATACCCCTCGACTGGGAGGAGCCACCCCATGAGTGATCGCAGGGGGAACGAACAGCCATGAAAGGCGTTGTCCTCGCGGGCGGGACCGGCTCTCGCCTGCGCCCGATCACCCACACCGGCCCGAAACAGCTCGTGCCGGTCGCGAACAAGCCGGTCATCGAGTACGCCATCGACGACCTCGTCGAGGCCGGGATCACCGAAATCGGCGTCGTCCTCGGGAACAAGGGGCGCGAGGAGATCCAGAACTACCTCGGCGACGGCAGCGACTTCGGCGTCGACATCACCTACATCGTCCAGGGCGAACCGCTCGGGCTCGCCCACGCCGTCGGCTGTGCCAAAGAGTTCGTCGGCGACGACTCGTTCGTCGTCTACCTCGGCGACGACCTGATGCGCGAGGGCATCGTCGAGTTCGTCGACGACTTCGACCCCGAGGCGTACGCCGCCGGCATCGGTCTCCAGCAGGTCGACGAACCCGAACGCTACGGCATCGTCGAGGTCGAACACCCGCCCGAGAGCGACGGGATCGACGCCGATAGCGACGACACCGACACCGCCGACGTCGGCGACGTGGTCGGCCTCGTCGAGAAACCCGACGACCCCCCGTCGGATCTGGCGCTCATCGGCATCTACGTCTTCACGCCCGCCATCTTCGAGCAGATCGAACGCCTCGAACCCTCCTGGCGAGGGGAACTCGAAATCACGGAGGCGATCCAGGGGCTCATCGACGACGGCCACCGCATCCAGTCCCACGTCGTCCACGGCTGGTGGAAAGACACCGGCAAACCCGAGGACGTCATCCACGCCAACCGGCTCGTCCTCGACGACATCGCGGGCGATATTCGTGGCGCGGTCGAAGACGGCGCGGACGTGACCGGCCGACTCGACCTCGGCGAGGGGTCAGTCATCGAGTCCGGCGCGACCGTCCGCGGCCCGGTCTCGATCGGCCGGAACACGACCGTCGAGTCGGGGACGTACATCGGGCCGTACACGAGCATCGGCGACGACTGCGCGATCGGCGAGGTCCACATCGAATCGAGCGTCGTCATCGGCGAGTCGACGATCCGGTGTGACCGCCGCATCGTCGACAGCGTCATCGGCCGCCACGCGACCATCCGGACGAACACCGACAAGCAGCCGACGGGGGAGCGGCTGGTCATCGGCCGCAACTCCTCGCTGGAGCTTTGAGATGCGCATCGTCACCCACACCTGTCCCGACTGCGGCACCGTCGTCGCCGGAAACGTCCTCGAGCGCAGCCGGACGCTGAAGTGTCCGGGCCTGGACTGCGAGACGGTTCTCCGGTTTGCCGACCTCCCCGAATCGGACCGAGAGCACGTCCTGTCGAATCTCGAAAGGTACAGGATGGAGTAGGCTGATGGGAGAGTCATGACCGTACTCGTCACCGGCGGTGTGGGGTACATCGGGTCGCGACTGATCCGCGAACTCCCCGACCACCCCGCCTACGCCGGCGAGGAGATCCGCGTGCTCGACAACTTCCGACAGCCCCGCTTTCACTCGCTGTGGGACCTGCCCGCCTACGCCGACTACGAGGTCGTCGAGGGCGACATCCGCGACCCCGAGGTCCGCGAAGCGGCCGTCGACGGCGTCGACACCGTCTTCCACCTCGCGGCGATCACCAACGCCCCCGAGACGTTCGACATCCCCGAGGAGACCTGGGAGGTCAACCACGAGGCCGCGGTCGACCTCTACGACGACGCCCAGGACGCCGGCGTCTCCGAGTTCGTCAACGCCGTCACCTGCTCGGTGTACGGCCGCACGACCGAGGAGATAGACGAGACGTTCGAGTGCGAGCCGGAATCGCCCTACGGCGAGGCGAAACTCGCCGCCGAACAGGAGATGTTCGAGCGCTACGACGGCGAGATGGGCCTGACCGGCCTGCGCCTCGGCACCGTCTACGGCTGGACGACCGGGATGCGCTTCGACACCGTCGTCGACAAGTTCGCGTTCCTCGCCGCGACCGACCAGCCCCTCACGGTCTACAGCGGCGCCGAAGACCAGAAGCGGCCCTACCTGCACGTTCAGGACGCCGTCCGCTCGCTCATGTTCGCCGGCGCGAACCTCGGCGACGGCGAGGCGTACAACGTCGTCGGCGAGAACGGCCGCCTGCAGGACGTCATCGACGCCGTCGTCGAACACTTCCCGGACGTCGAGGTGGGCTACACCGAGGCCGAACAGCTCAACCAGCTCTCCTACATCGTCAGCGACCGGAAGATCCGCGAGGAGGGCTTCGAGACGGCCTACACCATGGACCAGGGCGTCGCCGAACTCGCCGACAAGTTCCGCGCGCTGGTCTGAATCCCGCTCAGTGGTCTGAACCGCGACCGTCTCCCTGGATCGTATTGCTGAGGTTTTTATCGGGGCGGGCGCAACGGAGCGATATGGCGATCGAGCGCTGGGAAACCGTCGTCTATTGGCAGGCGGTCTGGACGACCGTCACGCTGGTCGGCCTCACCGCCGTCGGCTCCCTCGCGCTCGATCTGTACGTTGTCGCCGCCGTGCTGGGGCTGGTCGCGATCCGCGCCTCGGTCCCGGAGACGGCGGCGACGAGCGCGTGGCGCGACCGACTGACACACGCGGTGGTCGTCGGCCTCCTGGCGTTCGGGGCGGTCGTCGGCCGCCGCGTCGTCGCCGCTCTTCCCCCGGAGCTGGTCTGAATGAGCGACGCGCGCCCCGTCTCTCCACGGCTTCTCCTCGCCGCCGTCGTCCTCGTCACGACCGTCGCCGTCGGCGCGGGTCTGAGTTCGTCGGTCACGGCGCTCGACCCGCACAACTACGAGTGGGACGGCGGCTCGACCCTGGAAGCGAAACTCGACGCCGCACCCGGGGAACTCGTCGTCGCTCGCTCGGCCGACACCTACCGAGAGGCCGACGCCGACGAGACGGTCGCAGTGATACCGGTGTCGGAATGGTCGGCGGGCGCGACGAACGCGACGGCGGTCCGCGAGTTCGTCGAGCGCGGCGGCACCGTCGTCGTCACCGGCGAGGGCGACGCGGATGGAGGTGACACGGGCGAGAACAGCGCGAACGCGCTACTCGCCGATATCGGCGCCGAGACGCGAATCGACGCCGCACAGCTACGCGACGTGAACCACTACGACCGGAGCACGGCCGTCCCGCGGGCGACGCTGACGACGCGACTCCCCCCGACCGAGGAGGCGCGAGCCAGAAGCGCCATTTCGCCGTCGGCCGTCGCGCTCGTCGACGGCGTGAACAGATTGACGCTGAGTCGCGCATCGACTCTCGCGCTCCCCGGCGAGACGGAGCCGCGACCGGTCACGAACGTCTCGCAGACGGTTCGCCGGACCGGCGCGACCGTGCTGGTCAGGAGTTCGCCGTTCGGCTATCTCGACCGCGACGGCGACGGCCGGTTCGACGTGTCCGAGCGCTTCGGCGCGTACCCGGTCGTCGCCGTCGAACCCGTCGGCGACGGCCGCGTCGTCGCCGTGAGCGACACCTCGCTGTTCACCAACGGCCTCCTCGACGACGGCAACGCGGCGTTCCTGCGCGCCCTCGGCGAGAACCGGGAGACGACGCTGCTCGATTACAGCGCCGCGCCGTCGCCGCCGCCGCTCGCGGGAACGGTCGCGGCCGTCGGCTCGCAAACGCTCCTTGCGCTGCTGGTGGCCGTCGCTGGCCTCGCGGTCATGGGGCTGTGGCTGGTCATCCGGCGGCGGCGGGCGAGCGGCGGCGGAAGCTCCGGCCAGGGGATGGCGGGACAAGCGGTCGCCGCGTTCGACGCCGTCGAGACGCCGACGCTCGTCGCGGGCGTGCTCGTCGTCGGTGCCGTAGTCGGTGGCGGCGTCGTCTTCGCGGGTGCGGTCCCGACCGACGGAGCGCCTGTCGGTGACGGCGCAGCCACGAACGGGACGGGACCGCACCTGAACCCCGCCGGACTGGACGACGGTGCGAACCTCACCCTGATCGAGGGCCGACTCGGGTCGACGGTCGAGAGCCGCGCCGCGCTCGACGAGCAGGCGCTGGAGTTCGACCGTCTGAATCGGACGCTGACCCACCTCAACCGGTCGGATTACCGCTCGCTCCTGCGAGGGTACGCGCACGTCCTCGACGCGACCGCGGCGGACAACCGCTCGGTCGCGTTCGAGGAACTCCGGGCCGACCAGGTCTCGTTCGTCACCGCGCTCGAAGAGTACTGGACGACGCTGGAGCGCTATCGCGGACTCACCGACGACGAGGCCGGCGGACCCGACCCCGCCGGGATCGGGCCCGAGAACGAGACGGCCGAGAATCCGCGACGGTATCTCGCCCACCGCCTGGAACGCGAGTGGCGCGCCGTCGACAGGGCGGCAACCGCGCTGACCGCGACCTACCGCGTCGCCGGCGGGAACGTCACCGGCAACGCCAGCGCGGGAACGTCACGGCCGTCCAACGCGACCGGGACCCCGGCAGCGCCAGTCCGGAACGCGACCCCGGCAACGTCGACGGCGAACGCGACAGCCAACGTGACAGGCGTCTTCGCCGACTCGATCCGCGCGGTGCGATCGACTGCGGAGCGGGTCAACGCCACGCAGACCGGAGTCAGGCGCGCGGAACTCGTCGAGACCGCGCTGACAGTCGCGCCGCGGAACGCGACGGCTTCGGTGGCCGACCCCGTGACGTTCGAGGGGCGACTGACCGCCGCGAACGGGACGGCCGTCGCGAACGGCACGGTCAGAATCGTCGCCGGGAACCGAACTGCGACGGCGCGCACGGACGGCTCTGGACGGTACTCGCTCACGTATCGCCCGTTCAACCTGCCGCCGGAACCGACGACGCTGGTCGTCGCCTACGCGCCGACGAACGCCTCGGCGTACGTCCGCTCGGCGGCGACGGTGGGCCTCGCAGTAGAGACGGCTGAGCCGACCGTCTCCGTCGCGCTCGACCGCGAGAGCGGGGATGTCGGCGAGACGATCACCGTCACCGGGCGCGTCCGCGCCGAAAAAGCGGGCGTGCCGAGGGTGCCGTACGTCGTGACCGTCGCGGGCGAAGTCGTCGGCCACGGCCGGACCGACGACGCGGGCCGGTACAAGATCGAGGTCCGGATCCCCGACGACGCCGAGGCAGGCGAACGCGCGGTTCGCGTCTCGATCGTCCCGGGGCTGCGGGCACTGGCCCCGGCGGACGCGGAGACGACGGTCCGCGTCGGCTAACTCGGGTCGTCGAATCGCGACGTCGTAAGATTCACTACGGCGCTCGGGCAACCGGGAGCCAATGCGAACGGTCCTGGTCACCGTCGACGCGGTCCGGCCCGACCACCTCGCCCAGTACGGCTACGACCGCGACACGATGCCCGCGCTCGACAGGGTGCTCGACGGCGGGACCCACTTCGAGGCCGCCTTCGCCAACGGCCCCCACAGCGGCGTCTCCATCCCCTCCTTTCTCACCTCGCAGTACCGCGGCCGCGAGGCGCTGGCGAACGGTCCCAGCGTCGCCACCGCGCTCTCCGGGGCGGACGTCACGACCGCGGGCTTTCACTCGAACACGATGCTCGCCAACGAGGTCGAGAGCGTCGCGGGCTTCGACCGCTTCGAAGATTTCGACGTCGGCGCCAACGAGGACGATCACGAGCGACTGGAGCGGTCCTTCTCGGACAGGGTCTTCGACGCGATAACGCGCGTCGCGGCGCCGGTCGTCGGGAACTGGGGGCCCGCACAGCGGCTCTACGAGCGGTTCGCCTCGGAGAGCCAGCAGTTCTCCTTCCAGGCGTACGTCGACGCCGAGACGGTGACCGACGAGGTCGTCGCGTGGCTGGCCGACCACGCCGACGAGGACTTCTTCTGCTGGGTCCACTACATGGACCCCCACCGCCCCTACGGCGTGGACCCCGAGGACCCGGCCTTCGTCGACGACCCCGTCGACGACGAGGATATCCGGGAGCTGATGATCCGAGCCGGCAACCATCCCGAGGAGATCACCCGCTTCGAGCGCGAGACGATGATCGACCTCTACGATTCGGACCTGCGGTACACCGCAGAGCACCTCGACCGGCTGTTCGACGCGGTCGACGACCACTGCGGCTTCGACGAGACGCTCGTCGCCGTGACGGCCGACCACGGCGAGGAGTTCCGTGAGCACGGACACTTCTTCCACCGCAACAGGCCGTACGACGAACTCATGTCCGTGCCGCTGGCGGTGTCCCACCCCGAGAAAGACCGCGAGCACGTTCGCAACCAGCGCGAACTCCTGGACCTCGCGCCGACGGTCTGTGCCTTCCACGACGCGCCCGTTCCCGACGCGTTCGAGGGGCGGTCGCTGTACTCGGGTGCGCACCGCAGAGTCGTCGCCTCCGGTGCGCTCGCCATCAAGCGACCGGTTGCGGCGGTCCGGACGGGAGCCTGGAAGTACATTCAGACCGGCAGCGAGGCGGCGGGTACCGACACCGACCGGGAGCTGTACGACCTCGACCGCGACTGGGAGGAGCGCTCGAACGTCGCTCGCAAGGAGTCGGATCTCGCCGATTCGCTCGGCGAGGTGATCCCGACCGAGTTGCTCGTCGCGGACCCGGACCTGACGCCCGGCGAGGCCAGCGGCGCGACGCGCGAACGCCTCGAACAGCTCGGCTATCTGGACTGAACGGTGGCCGATGGGTCAGCGTCGCCGGTCGGCGAGCGCGCCGACCCGCCCAACCACGAGGACGACAGCGAAGACAGTCCCGTGCCCTCGAAGGGGCCTGAGCGTCCCGTTGGAACCCACCGCCGTCCGGGTTACCCCATCTCCACGTCGTAGAAGCCGACGAACAGCGAGCCGTCTTCGAGCAGGTCCGTGTCGGCACCGTAGCTGTCCCACATCAGGACCTGTCTGTCGACGCCGATCCACCGCGAGCCGGGGTCGCGGTCGGTGACGAGCACGACGGCGTTCGCACCGGCGGCGCGGGCGAGGTCTTCGACGGCCGCCGCGAGGGGACGGACCGCGCCCTCGTCCCGGGCGAGGAAATCGAGCGCGTGCGCTTCGAGGACGCTCCCGCTTCGCTTCAGGCAGACCGGCGCGAACCCCGCGATATCGTCGCCGCGGTAAACCGTCGCGATACCAGCGAGCGTCGGGTGCGCGAGCAGGTGGTCGAGCGTCGCCGCGTCGCGCCGGAAGCGCAGGTCGTAGCCGTCGAGGACGTCCTCGTAGAGGTCCGCGACGGCCTCGCGCGTCTCCGCGTCGAGAGTGTCGACGGTTTCGGTCCGGACGGCGGGCGCGGGGTCGCGATACCCGCCGGAGAGGCGACGGCGAACGGCCGAGGCGGGGTCGCCGACGACCGCCTCGACGCCCGCTTCGAGGAGTGCGGAGGGCACCGGAACCGGGAGCGCCAGTCCGCCGTCGGTCGCGTCGTCGCCGACGAGTTCGTCCGCTCGCAGCGTGCCGTCTGCGAGACGAAGTTGGACCCGGTTGCCGACGCGGGAGAGCACCTGACCGATGGGACCGTCTTCGTCGAGGGCGAGCCGAGCGTATTCGGGGAGGACGACCGAGGGGTCGAGGATCCGCAGGCGGAGCGGGAGCGGACGGAACCGCCAGCCGCGGTCGCGGTTAGCGGCGAAGGTGATCGTCCCCCGCCTGTTGAACGTCGCCGCGCAGTCCGCACCGCTCTCGCGCGCCGCCGCGGTCGTCTCGGCGTGCAGTGCCGAGTAGAGCCCCTTTCCCTGGTGGGCGGGCGCGACGCAGGTGTCCCCGAGGACGAACAGGTCGTAGTCGCGCTCGCCCCTGATCCCCCGGTCGAACAGCCGCCGGAACGCCGCGAGTTCGCCGTCGACCGAAACCGAGAAACAGCGGGCGGGGTCGAATCCGGGGTAGTCCTGGTACTTCCAGCGAAAGAGCGCATCGTCGCCCCAGTCACCGTAGGCCTCGTTGAGCAGCGCGACCGCGGGGTCGACGTCGGGCGTGCCGCGGACCACCGACGGCTCGGCGTCGTCGGTCACGTCGCCGCCTCCGGGGATCGCCCGTTCCGAGTCATTCGTGGACGGACAGAGACGCGTGCGCGGCTAATGCGTTACGGGTACGAGGAGATGGAGGTCATCGTTGTTTGCTCGCTTCGGGTTGTTGTGACCGCGACTGCAATCGACACCGTAACCGCGGACGCTCCCGAGAGATGGAAGCCCTCGACGCGCTCGCGTTCAGTTCAGTCGTCTCCGGGACCCCTATCCGTGCGGGCGGTGCCGAGAGCGCGGATATGTCCCGGAGCGACCGCGAGCGGGGCGAGGGCGTTCATCGCGCAGGATCCTCTGCGGTCGCGGTGCCATCTGGGTTCGCGGTGCTGTCTGCGGATGCGTTCGCACTTTCTGCGACAGTGCGACGAACCGAAACAACTGCTCAACTCGTACCCAGACCGATCAACGAAATTTGAACCGAACTCACTCGCGATGGGGAGAACCGACATGTTGAAATGAGTCACGGGACTTCGGTAGCCTATGTCTCGGGGCGCGCCGTCCGGATACACGCTCGCTGTCCACCCTGCACAGCAGTCGACCGGGTTCCACGACCCGGCCGCCGCGATCTTCGAGGACGGCCGACTCCGCTACGGCGCCGAAGAGGAGCGGTTCACCCGCGTCAAACACGCCGAGGGCACCTTCCCGACGCGGGCCGTCGAGGCCTGTCTCGCCCACTGCGACGTCGAGATGAGCGACCTCGACCGCGTGGTCGTCCCGTGGGACGTGGCGCTGGCCTGGCGCAAGGTCGACCGCGACTACCTCCTCGACGCAATCACCCGACCGACCTCGCTGCCCCATCGCCTCGCGCGGATCGTCCGCTACGGCTACTGGAACCGCTTCCCCGACCGGGTCCCCGACGGCGTCCGCGCGAAACTCGCCGAGATCGGCGAACCCGTTCCCGAGGTCGAGACGCGCCCGCACCACGCCTGTCACGCGGCGAGCGCGTTCCACCCCTCCGGGTTCGACAGAGCCACGGTCCTCACCATCGACGGCGAGGGCGAACACGACTCGACGGTCGTCTGGCGCGCCGGCCCCGACGGCCTCCGCCGGGTACGGACCTACAAGGGCTACAACAGCCTCGGCGGCTTCTACGGCGCCGTCACGGAGTATCTGGGATTCCGCGCCTACAACGGCGAGGGGAAAGTCATGGGACTCGCACCCTACGGCGAGCGCAACCGCGACATCGAGTCGCGCCTGCGCAGCGCTATCGACACCGGCGCCGACTACGACGTCTCGACCATCGCCGCGGCGGGCACCTCGAAAGGCGTCGAGCGACTCGAAGCTATACTCGGCCGGGAAGCCCGCCGCGGGCGCAACACGGACGAGTTCACCGACTGGGAGAAGGATCTCGCGGCGACGGTGCAGTACCTCCTCGAGGAGATCGTCTCGGACGTGGCCCGCGCGTACGTCCCCGAGGACGGCGGGAACCTCTGTCTCGCCGGCGGCGTCGCGCTGAACTGCAAGCTCAACAAGGTGCTGATGGAACTCGACCAGGTCGACGAGTTGTTCATCCAGCCCGTCGCGCACGACGCCGGGACGGCGCTCGGCGCGGGGTGGATCGACGCCGACCCCGCCGACGTGCCGGAGATGCGTGAGGCGTACCTCGGGAACGGCTACGACACCGACGCGATCGTCGAGCGACTGGAGACCAACGGCGTCGCCTACCACCAGCCCGACGACGTCGTCGAGTACGCGGCCGACGCGCTCGCCGACGGCAAACTCGTCGGCTGGTTCCAGGGCCGCTTCGAGATGGGACCGCGTGCGCTCGGCGGGAGAAGTATCCTCGCCGACCCCCGCACCGTCGATTCCCGTGACCGGGTGAACCGGCGCGTCAAACACCGCGAGACGTGGCGGCCGTTCGCCCCCTCGATGCTCGAATCCGCCGCCGAAGAGTACCTCGCGAACGCCGAGCCGTCGCCCTTTATGATCAAGACCTTCGACGTGCTGCCCGAGCGGGCCGACGACATCCCCGCGGTACTCCACCCCGGCGACGACACGACCCGGCCCCAGACCGTCACCGAGGAGCAACACCCGCGCTATCACGACCTCATCTCCGCGTTCGAGGAGCGAACCGGCGTGCCTGTCGTGCTCAACACCTCGTTCAACGACAAGGGCGAACCGATCGTGAACACGCCCCAGGAGGCCGTCAAGGACTTCTTCGGGATGGGGCTGGACGTGCTCGTCATGGAGGACGTGGTCGTCGAGAAAGCGACCGCGAGCGCGGTTCCGGGCGAATCGGTCGCGGAGGCTGACGAGGGGAACGCCGAGACGGACGACCAACCGACCGCGAGCGCCGCCGAGGACTGACCCGTGGCGGACGGCGAGGGCGGCCACGTCGACGGGTCGAAATCGGGTGTCGACGGTGACGCTGGCCAGGCGGAGGGCACAGATGGCGAGGCGAGCTTCAGAACGCGCCTCGTCGACCGAGCCACCGCGCTCGCGCGACGCTACCGGGACCTGCTCCTCCGGATCGACGAGCGACCGGACTGGGTGCTCGCGGGTGTCTTCGTCGGACTGGGTGTGCTGGTGATGCTCGCGCAGTACTCCTTCATCTACTTCGGCGTGCAGGACATCACGCAGTTCCGCGTCGACGCGCGGACGGTCTGGCGGCCGCTCGCACGGGAGGTCCTCTACGAGGGCCAACCGCTGTTCGGCCCCGACCAGTTCGAGAACAAGCCGCCGCTGTGGCAGTTCCTCAACCTCGGCGTCGAGTACGTCGGGCCGTACTACCTCCTCTTCTACGCGCTCACCGGCGTCGCCCACGGCGTCGCGGCCTTCGGTCTCTTCGCCTGGGCGCGCCGGTACGGCGAAGCGAGACTGGGCGCGCTCGCGGCCCTGCTCTTTCTCGCCTCCGTGCACGCCGGATTCATGGCGCGGATCGACCCGCGACCCTACGCCGCCGCGCTCGTCTTCGTCGCCCTGTTGTCCTCGCGGGCCACCGTCGCGGGCGCCAGCCTCGCGGCCGCGACGACGATGATCCAGTACGCCTTCTTCGCCGTCCCGGTCGTCATCTGGCGGGCCGTCCGCGACAAATCACGACGGGAGATGGCGTGGTGGGTGACCAGGTTCGGAGCCGCCGGCGTCGCCGTCGCCGTCGTCGTCTTCGGCGCCGTCGGCGTGGTCTGGGGCGCGACCGCCCTGGAGTACGCGGTCCGCTACACCGTCTTCATGACCGCCGACTACACGACGACCCACTCGATTTTCATCGTCCCGGTCAAACTCGTCGGCGGCCACGCCGCCTGGACGACGGAACTCTACGCCATCGTGATCCCGGCGAGCCTCGCCGTCGCGACGCTACTCGCGGACGGGCCTGACTGGCGGAGCGCCCGCGGCGAGAGCGCGCTGCTCGCAGGGTCGCTCATGCTCCCCTTCCTCATCCGCGGTCACGGGATGTACTGGTACTCGCCGCTGCCCTTCCTCGCGCTGCTGGCGGCGTTCGGACTCAGGGATTTCTTCGCGAGCGACGCCGCGGAGACCCGCGACGGCGAATAGTTGATTGTCCACTCAGCGCTCCAGCACGACCGGCGACCGGAAGCGCACGCGGTCGGTCCAGTACAGTTCCGCGCCCGCCCAGACGAGGAGCGTGAACCCGAAGACGGCGAGCAGGAACACGTCGAAGAAGGTGGCCCACGGCGGGACGACCCAGAGGACGCCGTGGCGGATCTTGGCGGGGACGATAGACTCGACGGTCGCTTTGAGGCCACCGCCGCCACCTGAGACCGCTCCGGCGCCGCCGCCGGTCGTGACGTTGGTCAGATCGAGCGCCTGCGCGCTCGCGCCGCCTGCGCTCTCGTCGCCGGTGCCGAGGCGTTCGGCCTCGTAAGCGCGCGGGTAGGAGACTTCCCAGACGACATCGCCGCTCCGATTCACCTCGATGATCCGGTTGCTGTGCGTGTCGGTGATGAGCGTGTTCCCGTTGGGGAGCCGGTCGGCGTCGCGGGGCCACTCCATCTCCGCGTCGGCGTAGGTCCACGACCGGCGCCACTCGCCATCGCTCCGCTGGTACTCGACGATCCGATTGTTCTCCGAGTCGGCCACGACGACGGCGGGCCCACCCCGCTCCTCGGGGATGTAGTCGGGGTTGTGCTGTTCGTAGAGGACGTCGTAGTTGCCGTCGGCGCCGAGGGTCATGTTCTCGACGAGGCCTGTCTTCCGGTCGACGAATATCACCTGATCGTGGTTGCGCAGGCTGAGCATGAACTGGTCCCCCCGGACGAGTTCGACGTCGTTGATGTGCGTCCAGTCTCCCTTGTTCGGTCCGCCGGAGTCGAGGTCGAAGTCGTCGGCCGCCGCCCACTCCCACTCGATGAGTCCGGTCGTCGTGTTGACGACGAACGCGCGGTCGTCGAAGAGGTCCGCGACGGCCCAGGTGTCGGGGCCGACGCGGTCCACGTCGTGCCAGCTATCGGTGCGCTGGGCGCGGATGGTGCGCTCGAATAGTACTGTGGTCTCGTCGGTCCGCAGGTCGAGGCGCTCGATGATCTGCGTCACGCAGGTGTAACTCGACCACGGGGCGATGCCGCAGTCGGTCTTGCCGGCGTTCTGTTCCGCGATGTAGGTGACCGTCTGATTCCGGCCGGGGACGGGATCGACGTCGAAGTAGCGGGTGTAGCTGGCGTTGCGGTAGACGACCGCGCCGGACTCGTTGAACGCCGCGATCGACCCCTTCCGGTCGTCGTTGAAGTGCGTCGTGACGACCGTCAGGGTCGAGTCCATTCCCGCGGGTTCGTGGACGAACGTCGAGGAGTCGACGCCGTCGGCCGCGAGGGCGTGACTGGCCACGAGACCGCCCGAGGCCAGCATCACCAGCGCGAATGCGACCCGGAGGAGGTTTCGGAGCGGCAGATCGCGGACGAACCCGGTATCCATCGTTCACCCGAACGCCCCGGAACGGATATGAGTCTTGTGACCCGGAGCGAGCGCCTCCGGGTTGTCTGCCCGACCCGGGTTCGCCGCCGGTCTCCTCCGGAGAAAGCTTTTACGTGTAAGATGAAAAGATAGTGTATGACAGAAGACGGTGACGGCGGCGGCGAGGTGATAGGATCGAGAAGCGTCGTCGACGAAGCCGAAGGGCCCGACATACGGGACAATTCCGGGAGTTCCGCCCTCGAATCGCTGGGCTACGGCGTCGACGGTTCCAGCGACAGAGCGACCGGGAGTTCCGAGACCTCGACGATGGACACGATCAAGTACCTGTTGCCGCTGTTCGTCGTCGTCGGCGTCCTCTGCCTGTTCGTCGTGGTGTGGCTGGTGTGAGACGCGAGCGCGACGGCGACGAGTCTCGTGACCGGGAACCACTGCGAGTTTCCGGCCGCTCGGAATCGCCGGAGAAGACTTTTACCTGTAAGATGGAAAGACAGTGTATGGACGCGGACGACGGCGCGGACATGGTCGGCGTGGAAACCTTCGTCGACGAGGAGTCCGACGAACCCACCGATCCAGGGGATGCGACCCTCGAATCGCTGGGGTACGATGTCGGCGGTTCCGGCGGGGTCGACGGGATGGACAGGGAGTCGAACGAGTCGGCCGCGACGCTGGAGACGGCCAGGGAGTTCGCGCCGCTTCTCATCGTTGTCGTCTTTGTCTTCCTGTTCGCCCTGATGTGGCTGTGGTGAGTGATGTGGCTGTGGTGAGTGATGTGGCTGTGGTGAGGCCCGAGTGCGAACGCGGGTGAGCGCGGAGCGAACGAGTCGCGAACGCCGCGTCGCGAATGTCGCTCGCCGACGGTCAACGAAAGGTCGCCGCAACGGGAGCGGCGCTCTCCCGTCCGGGCGCTTCCGGGTGGAGCGGCGGAACACAACAGTCAACACGGCCACCGCACAACCCGAAGGCATGACAGCGGACGGGGCGGCCGAGACAGCGGTCGGGGCGGCGAGCGAGGACGCCGCGGACTCAGACGGTGCGAGGGCGAACCCGCCGGTGACTGTCGTCGTCGTCTCCTACTTCAGCGGCGACTCGCTCCGAGACTGTCTCGACAGCGTCGTCACGCAGTCGGGCGTCGACGCGCGTGCGGTCGTCGTCGACAACGGCGCGCCCGAGGCCCGCGCGAGCGGCGATTTGGCGACCGACGCGGACAGCGAGACGGCCGAAATCTGTGCGGAGTACGAGAGCGTCGAATACATCGAGAGCGAGGCGAACGACGGGTTCGGCGCCGGGATCAATCGCGGGTTCGAGGCCGCCGAAACCGACTATCTGGCCGCGCTCAACCCCGACGCGACGTTCGGCGAGGGCGCGCTCCGCCGGCTCGTCGACGCGCTCGACGGCGACGGGGACGGAGCGGAGGACACCGCGGGGGCCGGTGCCTCGTTCGCCGCACCGAAGATCGTCCTCGCCGACGACCCCGACCGGATCAGCACGGTCGGACTCCACAATCACGTCACCGGGATCTCGTTCAATCAGGCCGCGGACCTGCCGAGCGATACTCCCGTCTGGTCGACCGGGCGCGACCTGGGCAGCCTTTCCGGCTGCGCGTTCGCGACGACGGCGAGCGCGTGGCGCCGCGTCGGCGGCTTCGACGAGGAGCTGTTCCTCTACAAGGACGACGTGGACCTCTCGTGGGCCTGCCAACTGCTGGGCGAACGGATCCGGTACGTCCCCGACGCCGCGGTCACCCACGATTACGAGCGCGGCCTCGACGGCTTCAAACTCGGCCACATCGAACGCAATCGCTACCTCGTGCTGGCGAAGTACCTCCCCGCGTCTGCCGCCGTGCTGTTGCTGCCGTCGCTCATCCTCACCGAACTGCTGACGTGGGCGATGGCCGCGACGCTCGGCGTCGAGGGACTTCGGGCCAAGGTGGGGTCGTACGCGGTGCTGGGATCGGGAGACGCCCGGAACATCCGCTGGCGCGGCGCCCGCTTCCGCGAGCACTTCCCTGAGAAAATCGGCGAGCTCGACGGCACCGTTCCGTGGGCCGACCTTCGGCGGACTGCCGTGGTGCCGGATTCGTCGCTGGTCGAGGGTGTCGGTGCACTCGTGAATCTCGTCTATCGCGCGAACGTCTCGCTGTATCGGGCTATCGTGTCTGGACGATCCGAGAGGTGATCGACCCGCTCGCTAGCTGTCTTCTCGACTGGTACCGACACCGCAACCACGACCGCCAGTGATCGTGTGCGTTGAAAGCCCTCGACCCGCTCGCTATGAGTGACCGCACCCGCAGCCTTCATCGCAACCGCACTCGTTCTTGAGCGGTGAAAGCCCTCGACCCGCTCGCGGTCGCTGAGCGGGATATCCGCGCTCTCCGCACAACCCGCGCGGATAGAGCCACGCTCAGTCGACCATGCTGGACGCGAGCGGCTCTCGCCCTTTCAGTCCACCAGGACCGCACCGCACCGCACAGCACTGCGATCGCAGACAGCCACGATCCTCCCCAGCCGATTGCGTTGCTCGTCGTGCCTCCTGCGCTCCTCATCCCTCGCACGGGAACGTCGCGCCACGGAGGGCGCGACGGCGCGCGCCACCGCAACCGCAGCAGAGTCCAGTCCAGCCAGCCGCTCACCAAGCCGCGATGACGTCGCGCAGCAGCGGCGTGTCGATCTCGCTGTTGCGCCAGTCGGACAGCGCCGACCGGAGTCCGGAAGTTCTGACGGCTCCGCTCTCGGTAGCGTAGTCGCTCACGTCGGGTTCGACCGCGCGGGTGTGAGCGTAGAGCCAGTCGCCGAGGTTCTCGTCGGGCACGTCGAGTTCGCGCGTGTTCTCGGCGAGGTCGGGGTAGCCGCCGACCTCGGACTGGCTGTCGACGACATCTCCTGTGGCGTTCCGCACGTCCGAGACCGCTCGCTCGTCGTGGACTGTCCTGTCGGCGGGCCGTGCGCCGGCGTGGACGGTGTCGTGCGAGCGGACGGCGCCCGGCCGGAGCGCCGTGAGGCCCTCGGGCCAGATAGGGCGCGAGTCCACGCGGTCGAGCTGGCCGTTCGTCAGTTCGGCGTCGAACGTCGCCCAGTTGTCGGCCAGGTAGGCGGTCGCCTGCTGGTCGCCCTTCGCGCCGCCCTCGATGAGTCGGGGGTCGTCCTCGCCGCGCTGATAGCCGTTCCCCTCGATGGAGAACTTTCCGGCCTCGTCGGTGTTCGTCCCGGCGTCGTAGTCGTCGAAGATATTGTTCGCCACGACCGCCTCAGACTCCGATTTGAGCCGGACGTTCCGGCGGACGTTGTGGGTGAAGAGATTCCCGACGACGGCGTTGCCGGTCGATCCGTCGCCGACGAGCATGCCGTAGCCGTGCGGGCCCTTCGGGTGCGTGGAGTCGTGGAGCGGTTCGGCGGCGATGCAGTTCGAGAAGGTCGTGTCCGCCGCGTCGTACCCCGGCGACATGATCTCGTCGACGCTCCAGGAGACCGAACAGTGGTCGACGATGTTGTTCACGGTCTCGTCGGAGGTCCGCAGGCCGTCGGGCGCCCAGCCGGTGTCGCTGTCGGCGTCGCCCGGCCGCACGCGGATGTGCTGGACGACACAGTCGCTCGCGTCGACCCGCAGGTCCGCGCGGACGAGCGTGACACCCGGCGAGGGAGCGGTCTGGCCCGCGATCCAGCAGTTGTCGTGCTCGACGGTCAGCCGGTCCCTGTCGAGATCGATAGTCCCGCTGACCTCGAAGACGACCAGGCGCGGTCCCGACTGCTCGACGCCCCGACGCAGGGAGCCGGGACCGGAGTTATCGAGGTTCGTGACGCGGTAGACGTCGACGCTGTCGTCGAACCACTCGGCCGCGGCGAAGCCGTCGTGGGGCGCGAACTGCGAACCCGGTGACCCGTCCAGCGGGTGGTCGGGGCCCGGCATCGCCGACGGTGCGCCGTCGATGGCGTCGACGACATCGCGACGACTGTCTCGCGTTGCGCCTACGACGCCCGCTGCGACCGATCCGGCGAGCGCGGCGCCCGCCGTCGCGAGGAGGTCGCGGCGGCTCGGCCGAAACGAGTCTGTTCCGGTGCGACACTCGGACGCGTCGGCCGAGCAGTCGCTCGATCCGTCGACGCCGCGCCCGCGGTCTGCAGTCATGACAGAGGGATTCGGTTCCTGCCGGAAAACAACTTCGTCCCGGCATCGACGGCGCGGAACCGCAAAACCGCGGTGGATTCGCCCTTCGGCAGGTTGATACGGCCGCAGTCGCGACCCTGGAACGTTCATGGAGACCACGCGGTCACACGCCCGAACGCTCGCGATCGTCCTCGCCGTGGTCGCAACGCTCGCGCTCCCGACCGTGACCGTCGCCGCGGGTGGCGCGGCGGACGCGTCCGCTACGGGAGTCGGAGATGCGGCCACACCGGCACCGCCGGAGCCCGCCGAGTCAGGAGTCGTCAACGTATCCGTCGTCTCGGACGACGGCTCGCTCGTCGACGACCGGAGCGTCACGATCACCGTCAGGAACGCTTCGACCGGCGAGACGGTCGCGCGGAACACGACCGAGGAAGGGTGGTATCCCGCCGTGGTCCCGGCGGGCACCCACGAGGTGACCGCGAGCGCGACCGGCTACACTGACGGGTCGACCACCGTGACGGTACCGGCGCGCGGGCAGGTCGATTCGACCGTCACCTTCGGCGGAACGACCGACGAGACGCCGAGTCCGTCGCCGACACCGACTGCCACACCCACGCCAACTGAGACACCGACGCCGACGGCCACGCCCAGTCCGACCCCGACCCCATCCCCGTCACCGACCATGTCACCGACAGCGACTGCGACGGGAACGCCGGCGCAATCGCCGACGGCAACGGCTTCGCCGGCCGAAACGCCGACCGGCTCTCCGACCCAGCGGACCGCCACCGCGCGCTCAACGGCCACCGAGGGCGCTGCGGCGACGCCGACTGACACGCAGAGCGAGACCGAGCCAGGGACGGCGACCACGAGCGACGGCGGTCCCGGCTTCACCGCGGCCGTCGCGCTCGCCGGTCTGCTCCTCGTGGGCTGGCGGCGTCGGTAAGGCCCTCTCGGCTCGCACCGACAGGAAAGCGTTATCACCCGGAGCGTGCCCATGTAGGGCAATGAGAGCGCAGGCGGGTCACACCGAGGGCAGGACGCGACGCGACGGGCCGGTGGCCCCCCTCGCGTCGGCCCCGATGCGGTCCGCACGAACGCTCGCTCGCGAACGGAGGAACGGAGATGAGTAACGACGACTCGGCCGCAGTCGCAGGCGACCGGACCGACGAACCGACTGCGGACGCCGACACCGACGGCCGATCAACGGGGACCGACGGCTCGGCCGAAGGCGCAGGAACCCGCGTCGATGCGCTCGCCGCCGAGAACCACCGCATCCGAGCCGCGTACGCGGACGCGAAGTCCTCGCAGTACCGTTTCACCGCCGTCGCGCTCGTGACCGTCGGCGTCGTCGCGCTGCTCGCCGCGCTCGCGTTCCCGAGCGTCCGCGAAGTCCTGCTCGCCGTCGGCGGGACCGGCGTCGTCCTCGGGATCCTTTCCGTCTACCTCGCCCCGTCGCCCGACAGGCCTCAGACGCTCGACGCCGCGCTTTACGGGACGCTCGCCACGAACCAGCGAGATCTCTGTGACGCGCTGGAGTCGAGCGACGAGCGCGTCTACGTCCCGGTCGACGACAGGCGGGTCCGACTGTTCGTCCCGCGCGACGGTGTCGGTGACGGGCCGACCGCGGCGAACCTCCCGAGCGACGCGGCGCTCAGGGAAACGGTCGTCGGCGGTCCCGATTCGCCGCGCGGCGCCGCGTTCGATCCGACGGGCGCCTCGCTCGTCACCGAACTCGAAGCGAGCGACGGCGAACTGGTCGGGGTACCACCGGAACGCGCCGCAGACCGACTCGTCGACGCGCTCGGCGGCCGATTCCGGCTGGTCCAGCGCGCCGACGCGACCGTCGACGCCGAGGCCGGCGAGGCCCGTATCACCGTCGACGGGAACGCACTCGCACCTATCGACGGCTTCGACCACCCCGTCGCCTCCGTGCTGGGCGTCGGCCTCGCCCGAGCGCTCGACCGGCCCGTGACGGTCGCGGTCGAATCAGACGACGAAGGCGGCGCCGTCGTGACCTGTCGGTGGGCGACCGACGAACAGGAGACAGTGGACGAGGGGTCCGACCGATGATCTTCGTCAGCGTCGGCACCTCGAAGTACCCGTTCGTCCGCCTCGTCGAGACGGTCGACCGCGTCGCGCCGGACCTCGACGAGCGCGTGTTCGTCCAGGGCGGGGCGACCCTGGATTCGTACACCCCGGAGAACGTCGAGTACACGGACTTCGTCTCCCGCGAGGAGTACGAGCGACTGGTCGACGAAGCGCGCGTGTTCGTCACGCACGCCGGGACGGGGAGCATCATCACCGCGCTGGAGGCGGGGACCCCGCCGCTTCTGGTCCCGCGGGAGGGCGACCGCGGCGAGCACACCGACGACCAGCAGCTCGAAACCGCTGCCGGCTGGGAGGAACGCGCGGGCCTCAGCGTCGCCCGCTCGACCGACGAACTCGAACGGTTCCTGCGGGGGGACAGCGTGGCGACGCCCGATCTGAGTGAGGACGACGGTGGAGCGAGAGACCGTCTGCAGGACACCATCGCCGAAATCCTGGCGGCGAAAGCCGAGGCGACGGGCGGCGAGTTGACCGTCGTCTGCCCGAGCCCGCCCGGCGGCCACCTCACCCAGTTGCTCCAGCTGTCCGATGTCCTCGGCGAGTACGACACCCGCTATCTCACCTGGGACGAGCGGATCACCGGCTCGGTCGAGGGCGCCGAACCGGTGACCGGCTACCACCTGGAGGAGTTCCCCGACCCCGAGATGCTCCGGGATCTCGTCGTCTCGGAGTTCGAGATCGCGCGGAGCCTCCTCGCGGACCCGCCGGACGTGGTGATCTCGACCGGCGGCGGGTCGTTCGTCATTTCGGCCGTCTACCTGGCGAAAGCCCTCGGCGCGGACGTGATCCACATCGAGTCGCTGACGCGCTTCGATTCCGCGTCGACGACCGGGAAGATCCTGGCTCCGATCGCCGACCGACTGTTCGTCCAGCACCCGGCCGTCAGGAGCGAGTACGGCGTGCGCGCCGAGTACGAGGGGACACTGTTTTGACGACCCGGACTGTGCCTGCTGACAGACCACATGGCCGACGACGCGCCGCCCGAGTCGGGCACGCCCGCCGAGAGCGGTGAAGCGGCCGGTGGGCCCGACCGCGAGTCCCGCGACGCCAGCGACGACTCGCTGGTCGGCCAGCTCGCAGCGGGCGCGGGCGCCGGCGTCGTGGGCAGACTGGGTTCGAAGGCGCTCTCGCTCGTCCTCGAGATCCTGCTCACGCAGTTTCTGGGCCCCTCGCGTTACGGGCTCTACGTCCTCGGTAAATCCGTCGCGCGCATCGCCCAGCGGTTCGCGCAACTCGGCCTCACCGAGGGCGCGGTCCGCTACGGCTCGATCCACTACGAGAGCGACGACGAGACCCGCCTCGCGAACACACTGACCGCGTCGCTCGCGCTGAGCACCGGTGCGGGGATTCTCGCAGCGGTCCTCGTCTTCGCGCTCGCCGACCCGCTCGCCCGAACGGTTTTCGACGACCGCGCGCTCGCGGACCCGCTGCGGTGGTTCGCGGCCGCGATCCCGTTCTACGTCCTCCTCGAAGTCGTCGCCGCCTACTTCCGGGCGTTCAAGCGCATCGACCGCGAGCAACTGCTGACGAGCGCGCTCCGCCCCGTCGCGAACCTCGCGCTCGTGGGTGGGTCCTTCCTGCTCGGCTATCGGCTCGCCGGCGCCGTCGCGGGGTTCGTCCTCACCGGCGCGCTCGGGGCCGGTGTGGGTCTCTATCTCCTCCTGCGAGTTCACGGCGCGCCGGTCGGTTTCCGCGAGGGACTGGCCGGCGCGCGCTCGACCGCCCGGCAACTGCTCGTCTACTCGCTGCCGATGATGCTGGTCTCGATGTCCTTCCTCGTCGCGACGCGGACCGACCGGCTGATGCTCGGCGCGCTCGCGACCACGGAGAGCGTCGGCGTCTACAACGTCGCCGCGACGGTCTCCCTGCAGTTCTCGGTCGTCATCTCCTCGCTCATCGCCATCTTCAAGCCGATCATCGCGGACGTGGACGAGAACCGCGACCCCGGGCGCGTCCCCGAACTCTACGGCGTCGTCGCGAAGTGGGCGACCTACGGGACGCTCGCGCTCTTCGTCGTCGTCGCTCTCTATTCGGGCCGGATCCTCTCCGTCTTCGGTCCGGAGTTCACCGCCGCGCGGGACGTGCTCTCGGTGCTCCCGCTGATGTACGTCGCCGGCGCGGTCTTCGGCCCCTGCGGCGCGCTGCTGGCGATGACAGGGCGAGAGCGGATCGAGGTGGTCAACGGCGTCGCGCTCGTCGTCCTCAACCTCGTCGGGAACTACCTCCTCATCCCGGAGTACGGCGCGCTCGGCGCCGCCGCGGCCGTCGTCGGCGCCGGCGTCCTCGTCAACGTCGCCCAGGTGAGTCTCGTCTATCGGTTCTACGACTTCCACCCCTTCGAGCGCGCCCACCTCCTCCGGATCGGCGTGACCGCGGCGGTCGTCGCGGGTACGGTCTTCGTCGGGCAGGACCTCCCGCTCGTCCAGCGGACCGCGGCTTGCGTCGCCGTTCTGGTCTGTCTCGCCGGTCTGTTCTACGTCCAGATCGACCCCGCCGAGCGGGACCTTATCGCCGGCGTCGTCCGGGGTGACTGACCCGGCTGGTCAGCAAACGACGCGAGCGCCGCCGGTGGTGTAGACCGTGTTGTAGTCCTCGAGCGGCGCGAGCGAGTACGTCGATAGGCCGATGCTGCGCGCCCCAGTCCGGACGACGAAGACGTTCGTGCGCACGTTGTTCGTCCGGACGAACAGACAGCCGGCCGCGACCGCCGAGTCCAGCGATTGCCCCTCGTTGATCCGGTCGAGCTGACCGTAGTCGAGTTGCGGGTCGTCGTCGAACATCGTGAAGGAGACGCCGTCGAGCGACAGCGTGTTCACCTCGGCCCCGTGTTCCAGCGTCCACTCGTTGGCCGCCATGTCCTGCGGGCGGTAGTGTTTGCCCTCGGGGTCGGCGGTGTTCGCGAAACTGGTGTACGTGGAGTCGCCGTCGATGGCATAGGCGACGAGGCCGACCTGATTCACGAACGCGAAGACGACGATGAGGAGGATCACGGCGGTCGAGAGGGTCTGGGCGTTCACTCGCGGGGCCGCCGCGGCGGAGTCGTCGCCACCGCTCTCATTCTCATCGGTTCCGCCACGCCGACGGCGCACCAGCGCCGCGACGGAGTCGGTCTGGCGGACGATGAAGACGAACAGGCCCATGAGCAGCGGCGAGGCGTACAGGAAGACGCGGGTCACGCCGAGGATGGGCTTGAGGACGAGCGCGCCGAACCACGCGGCGTTGGCGAGGACGAGCACCTCGTGGAAGGTGTCGCCGTCGTGCCAGACCAGCGCGTCGCCCAGTCGGTCGCGCCAGACCCATCCCGCGATGATGAGCGCGGCGCCGGCCGCCATCAGGCCGACCTCGAGGTAGATGGCCGCCTGCCGCAGGATGTCGATGACGGTCTCGCTCAGCGTCTCGACCGTCGTCCCGACGCTGCGGGTGCTCTCGCGGCCCTGCGAGATGCCGGTGACGAGCGAGACGACGAGTCCGACGCCCCGACCCAGAAACGTCTCGAAGGAGGTCCCGCGGCTGTAGAAGAGATAGAAGGCGAGCACGCCGCCGACTGCCGCGCCGTAGAGGCCGACGAGGCGGTCGGTCGTGATCCCTCGCGCTTCGGGGAGCACCCGACCGGACAGGAGCCAGAGCGCGAGCGCGAGCGCGGCCGCGAGCCCGACCGGCCCGAGCGTGAACGCGCCGGCGGTGTCGTGCAGGAGGAGCGCGGTCCCGATGTAGACGAGCGCCGGGACCGAGCGCCGGCGGCCGTCGGTCGCTGCCAGCGCGAGGAAGAAACCGACGATCACGGGAAAGGCGAGGCTCGTCCGGTAGCTCGTCGTCAGTTCGACGAGGAAGGGGAACTGGAAGGAGAGGAGGAAGGCGGCGACGAAGGCCCCGCGAGCGTCGAGCCACGTCCTGGTGAGCTGGTAGATGCCGACCAGCGACAGGCCCGCGAGCGCGGGGAGGAAGTACTTCGCGACGCGGAAGGGCGACCACCCGGACAGAAAGGAGAGACCGGGCAGGAGGCCGCCGATGGCGAAGTTGTGGTAGAGCCGCTCGCTGAAGATAGCGGTGTCGACGTCGTAAACGAGCGCTCGGACGAGCCGCACTGACGACAGTCCGTCGACGGCCATCAGTCCCGGCGAAGAAAGCGCCTGCGAGAACGCCATGAACACGCCGGCCGCGGCGACGAAGGCGACGTGGACGCCGGGATCGGCCGGGTAGCGCAGGTAGAGATAGACGAACGCGGCGAGCACCCAGAGCGTCAGTACCGTGGTCGGAACCCGCGTGCCGGTGACGCCCTTCGTGACGAACGCGAGCACGCCGACGAGGACGACTCCCAGCCCGGCCGTGCCGACCGCGAGCGACTGCGGCGTGAGCGTCGGTCGCGGCACCGCTCGCAGTCGCTCTCGACGGACGGTCCAGAGCGCCGCGACGACGGCCAGGAACACGGCGTCGAACGCGGCGACGAGACCGACTGTCGAGAACGGAACCAGCGGCAGATACCGACAGGCCGCGCCGAGGGCGGTCACCGCGACGAGCGCGTCGACGAGGGCGAAGTACGCGAACGTGGTCGGCGACTCGGGCGGGTCGGTGACGAGCGCGAGCGCGACGCCGAGCCCCAGAAACGGTCCCAGGAAGAAGACCAGTCCCGCGAGCGCCGCCGGCAGTGCGATCAGGGCAGCGTGCCACGCGACGAGCGTCGCGAGCAGAAGCGCGACGAGGCCGGCGGCGGCGTCCGCGCGGAGCGCCGCCCAGAGACGCGCCGCCGGGCGAACGACTGCAGGCGCTCCCCGCGCGGCCGGCGTCCGTGACTCCGGTTCGGAGCGCATCCGTTACTCGCCGTCTTCCGACGGCCGGCGGTTAGGTGCGTCGGATCCGCGGCGTGGACCGCCGCGTCCGGTCTCGTCGCGATCGGTGCCGCCGTCGGTCTCGTCGCGGTCGGTGTTCCCGTCGGACGGTCCCCGCTCGTCGCTGAGCTGTTCGATCTCGTAGCGCGCGATGGCGAGTTCCTGCTGGAGGTCGGTCATCTCGCGGTGGTAGGTCTTGACCATCGTGTAGGTGTAGAAGACGACGAGAAAGAGGGAGATGACCGAGAGGACGAGCAGGCCGCGCTCGCCGCTGCCGAAGCCCAGCGACTTGAGGAAGCGATTGATCTCGCCGATGACGTCGACGGTCGTGACCATCCGGGCGACTGTGTAGACCAGCAGGACCGTCCCGAAGAAGGCCCACATCACGAACTCGAAGATGTTCTCGCGGTGGCTGCGGACGAGACGGACGCTCTGGTAGAGCAAGAGCAGGGAGACGGCGAGCCCGATGACGTGGATCGGGACGACCTCGACCATCTATCTGAACAGCAACACCTTGAGCGTCGTCAGGACCATTCTGGCCGGATACTTGGCGTACGTTTCGAGGTCGAACTGCGACCCCTCCGAGTCCGGCGGCATCCTGACCGACATCTCTTCGATGTCGTGGCCCTTGCGGGCGACTTCGAGCGTCTGTTCGAGCGCCCAGTGGCCGTTCGCCGGGCGGCCGAGTTCGGCCAGCAAGGCGGCGTCGTAGACGCGGTAGCCGCTCGTGATGTCTGTCACGTCGACGCCGCCGAGCAGGTTCGCCTCGAGGGTGAAAAACCGGATTCCCGCGCGGCGCAGCGGCGGGTACTCCTTGTGACTGGAGTTGAGCCACCGGCTGCCGACGACCATCCCGGCGTCGGTGTCGGCGAGCCGCGCGACCATCTCGGGGATGTGCGAGGGGTCGTGTTGCCCGTCGCCGTCCAGCTGGACGACCACGTCGTACTCCTTGCGCAGCGCGAGCCGGTAGCCCGTGTGCAGCGCCGCGCCGACGCCGAGGTTCGTGGGGTGGGTCACGACGCCGTCGGCGACCTCGCGGGCCACGCTCCCGGTGTCGTCGTCGCTCGCGTCGTCGACGACGATCACGTCGTCGGCGTACGGTTTGGCCGCGCGGACCACGTCCGCGACTGTGTCCGCCTCGTTGTAGGCAGGGACCAGCACGACGACAGAGAGGTCCTCTGGGTCGTCCCCGGAATCGACGCCCACGTTCGAGAGGTCCGCGGCGTCACCGTCTCCGGGGACGGGACCGTCTTCGAGGGGAACGTCGGTCGTATCGGGGTCGTCGGCGGTCGCGTCGGGGCTTGCGGTAGCGCCGTTCGCCTCGAAATCCGGACCGCTTTCGGGGTCGACCACCGTCGACTCGACCGAGTCGGACCGGGCGCCGGCGGACCCGGTCCCGTTCGACTCGGTCTCGGACGCGTTCAGGTCCGACGAGTCGCCGTGTGCGGTGGTCATCGTAGGTACGCCCGCCAGTTTGACAGCCGCCTACATTAGCGTACCGGATCGGAAGACGTGGAATCGGGCCGTTTCGCCCCGTTCGATGGGGAAGGGGCCCCCGGGACGGCCCCTCGGTCGCGGTCACTCCGATCGGTTGCCGAGGATCGCCGTGGGGTCCTCGGCGGCCGGCGTCGAGAACGCCACGTCGTCGACCGCGCCGACGAAGTTCGTGCCGCCCGGCGGACCGCCGACGTACAGCGACTGCCCCGCGGGGGGCGCGCCCCCGTCGAAGGCGTCGCTTGCGACGAGTTCGCCGTCGAGGTAGAGTTCGAGCCGGTCGCTCTCGTAGTGCAGCGTCGCGTTGTACCAGGCGCCGTCGTCGACGCGGGGGCCTTCGAGGTGGCGGAACGCGTCTCCGTCGCCGAGCGTCGCCGCGATCCGGCCCTTGCTCACCGCGAGGGAGAACCCGGATGCGCGGATGTTCGCCCCGCTCTCGGGCGCGCTGGCGACGATCGGTGCGAACCGTCGGTCGTTGCGGTAGTCGACGTCTTCGGCGGCCCGGAACCGCGCCGAGAGCGTGACGCCGTCGTCCGCGCTGACGTTCGCGGGATCCGGGACCGTGACGCGAGCGCCGTCGCGGAGCGAGACGACGCCGTCGCCGTCGACGTTGGTCCACTCCGCACCGTAGACGAAGCCGTGATTGGACCCGCGCTGGTCGAAGGCGACGGTGCCCTGCCGTTCGTCGAACGTCCATCGACTCTCCGGACTCCGGCCGTCGACGGCGAACCCACCAGCGTGGATGTCGTGTTCGGTGACATTGACCGCGGGCGTGCCGGAGTGACTCTCGTAGGTCCCGGTTTGCGGGACGCGGACGGCGAAGTGGCCGTTCCGCGTCGAGCGGGTCGTCCGCCGGTAGGTGACGGTGTCGTGGACGACGTCGACGGTCGTCTCCACGGTCACCCGCGTGTTCGGTGGCGCGGTCCCGGTGAGGATCGTCCCCCGGACGGGGGTGAACACCCGCCTGTTCCCGCCGGGCGCGGTGTAGACGGCGCGGTAGGTCCCGACGCCGTTCACGTCGCCGTGCTGGCTGCCGTAGTGGCGGAAGAGCCGGGCGTACATCGTGTCCGCGGCGAAGCCCATGTTGTTCCGCGTCAGCACGACGTAGCCCACGTCGTTGGTGACGAGTTCCTCGTACCACGCCAGCGGACGCGTGCCCGTCGCGAAGGCGCCGTAGTTGTCCTCGGCGTAGGTGTAGCTGGCCGACTGGCCGCTGACGAAGCGGTTGTAGACGCGATTTTTGTCCCACCGGCTGAGGACGTAGTTGTCCGGGTACTCCACGCCGCGCTCCTCGGCGTGGCCGTCGATCCACCGCGCGGTGTCCGTGATCCCCTCGCCGACGGCCAGCTGCGAGCTCTTGATCGGGATCTGGACGAAGCTGAACGAGCCGACCACGAGGAAGAAAGCGAGGACCCAGGCGACGGTCCCGCGCGACGGGATCTCGAGGGTGGGAACCGCCGAGTCGTCGCGGGCAGCCGTCGCGGAGCCGGACGGTTGCGGTGGACCGTCGCGGCTCGTTCCGGTCCCGCCGCCGTCGCCCCGGGCGGACGCGCCGCTCCCGGACAGGTCGTCGAGGCCGCGCGGTCCCGCCGGCAACGAATCGTAGGAGACGACGGGCCGGCGGACCGCCTCGATCTTCGCGGGGAGGAAGACGAAAGCGTAACCGGCGAAGGGGGCGGCCGCGACAGCGAGGCTCCCGCCGAAGCGGACGAACACGGTGGTCCAGCCCAGCAGGTACCAGAAGTACACCGCGGGCGCGAGCCACTCGACGCGCTCGCCCCGGAGCGCGCCCGCCGTGAGCCACGCGACGACCGGGACGGCGATCACGAGCACGACCCCGAAGACGAGGAGCGGGCCGACGACGTTCCCGAGCTGGCTCGAAAAGAGCGGGTCGGTCCCGGCGGTCTGGCGCCCGAGCGCGCCGGTCACCCACGAACTACCGCGCTCGACGAG
>Ga0207851_100135_pt1 | contig 58038 bp, 57 predicted proteins | sample A23E3SouthBayCA_FD_187747 | JGI IMG/M metagenome (GOLD analysis project Ga0207851, IMG submission 187747) | Aerobic enrichment media microbial communities from Eden Landing Ponds, California, USA - A23 E3 (SPAdes) | ecosystem: Environmental > Aquatic > Marine > Unclassified | place: Emeryville... | reverse complement strand
GGGCGACCCCGCGTAGGGCGCCCAGACGCCGCGGAAAGCGTAGCGGTAGAGCCGCCGGTCGGGGAACGCGTCCGCGACATCGAACACCCGTTCGTCGAGGGCGTAGACGGCCCGTCCGTCGTACCCCGGGTCGTTGCGCATCGTCTGGAACGGGTGGTTGAGCCAGTCGCCGTACGGCGTCGGGAGGTAGATCAGCGAGTTCGCGGGCGGTCCGCCGTCGAACGGGTCGTACACCCGCTCGTAGGTCCGCGTCGCGTCCATGTTGCGCTCGATCTGTCGGTCGAGGTCGTCGGCCGTCGCGGCGCCCGCGGGGACCAGCGCGACCACGAGAACGAGCGCGACGGCACCCTTGACCCACCGGTCGTCGATCCCGTGAGCCCGCAGGCGGTCCCGGCCGGTCGCGAGGTCAACGAGGAAGTCGAACGCGGCGACCAGCCCGACCGCGGCGAAGGCCGCGACCGGCACGAGGAGGTCGAAGTGATACCGCGTGCCGAGGACCTTCACGAGGCCGTTGCCGACCTCGCCGAGGATGTTGTAGTTGCCCCAGAAGAAGACGTTGCCGACGACCACCGTCGCGCCGACGCCCGCGAGCGCCATCTGCCGGCCGTCGGGACCGCGCCAGGCCGCGACCGCGACGCCCGCGGCGGCGAGCGCCGCCGTGTACACCCCGCCGCCGAGCCAGTTCCGGACGAACAGTTCGAGCACGTCCCGGTTCGCCTCCAGCGCGAGGTCGAGGGTGTACTCGACGGTGTAGCCGGTGAGTCTTCGCTCTCCGAACCCGACGGTGTCGAGCGGTTCGAACGCGTGGAAGGGAAAGAGAAACGGCGACCCCGTCACGAGCGCGTTGTAGCCGAGGGTGGCGGCGACGCCGGCCAGCCCGGCCGCCGCCGTCACGCTCTGGCGCGTGACCGTCGGCGTCGGACTTCGCTCGGCGAGCGTCGGGCGCCACTCGCCCCGGAGCGTCCAGAGCGCGTGCGCGACGAACGGGAGCGCGAAGAGGACGGCGGTGTACTGGCGCGCGAAGAAGGCCAGCCCGACCGCCGCACCGGCGGCGCCCGCCCAGCGCGGGTCGCCGGTCCGGTCGGCCCGCAGGTAGGCGTAGGCGAACGCGAGGTTCAGCGCCGTCGTCGGCGCGTACGGGAGGAAGACGGCCGAGTCGATCAGGAAGAGAGGGGAACAAAGCACGACCACGGCGGCCACGAGCCCCGTCCGGCGGTCGAACGCCTCGCCGACGACGCCGGCGACCAGTGCGAGGTTCGCCGCGGCGACGGCCGGGAGCGCGACGCGGTAGCTGCCGGCGAGTTTCCCCAGCGCGAATATCGCTGCGGGGACGGGTCCGTACTTCGAGTAGAGTCGGTCGCCGTCCTCGACGAAAAACCACGGGACAAAGACGTCCTCGACGGGCGGTCTGAGGAACAGACGCCCCTCGAGGAGCATCTCGGCCTGCTGGAGGTAGACCCCCTCGTCGTGGTTGAGCGAGTAGTACGGGAACACGGTCGTCGAGACGAGCCACACGGCGACGGCGCCAACGACCGCGACTGCGGCGGCGGCAGCGACCGTCGGCGAGGGGACCGAGAAATAGGTCGTGACAGCCGCGAGGCGGTCCCTGAGTCGGTCCATCTCACTCGGCGGGGAACCAGGCGAGCGGGTGGTCGACCGAGAGGTCGACGCGCACGTCCTGGTCCAGGTCGAGGTCGTCTGCGTGGTTGTGCTCGCAGTAGACCACGGCGCCCGATTCGAGTTCGACGCTGTACACGAACGACGGGCCGGTGTACTGTCGTTCGACGATGCGACCGTGGGCTTCGGGCCGATCGGCCGGCGTCGCCTCGAGGTCGTCCGGGCGGACGAGCACGTCGACCTCGGCCCCCTCGTATTCGTCGCCGAGCCCCTCGACGACGGCGGCGTCGACGGTGCCGATCTCCGTCTCGACGGCGCCGCGACGCAGGTGGCCGGAGACGAACCCGGCCTGGCCGAGGAACTCGGCGACGAACCGCGACTCGGGCTGTTCGAAGACCACTTCGGGCCGGTCGACCTGCTGGACGCGCCCGTCGCTGATGACGGCCACGCGGTCGCTGATCGACAGGGCTTCCTCCTGGTCGTGGGTGACGGAAACGGCGGTGACGCCCGTCTCCTTGATGATCCGGCGCACCTCCTCGCGCATCTCCTTGCGGAGGCTCACGTCGAGGTTGGAGAAGGGTTCGTCGAGCAGGAGCACCTCGGGTTCGGGCGCGAGCGAGCGGGCGAGCGCGACGCGCTGGCGCTGGCCGCCCGAGAGGTCGTCCGGGCTGTGGTCCCGGTAGTCGGCGAGTCCGACGAGGTCGAGCAGTTCGGAAATCCGCTCGTCGACCTCGTCGCTCGGGCGGTCGGCGATGCCGAAGCCGACGTTCTCGCCGACGCTGAGGTGGGGAAAGAGCGCGAACGACTGGAAAACCAGCCCCACGTCGCGGTCGTCGGGCGCGACGAACGTCTCGGGGCCGGCGACGGGCGATCCCGCCAGCCGTATCTCGCCGCCGTCGGGTTCGTCGAGGCCCGCGAGCAGGCGGAGCGTCGTCGTCTTCCCGCAGCCGGAAGGCCCGAGGAGCGTGAGGAGTTCGCCCTCGTAGACCGACAGCGACATGTCGGCGACGGCCGTCTCGGCCCCGAACGAGCGCGTGACGCCGTCGAGTTCGAGCACCTGCTTCGCCGACCGGGACTCGTCGGCCTCGCGCGCCCTGTTCCGGACCGACGTGATCGTCCGCTCGACCATCGGTCCTTCCTTTTCGCCAGCGCTACTTATGCCCTCCCAAGCGCGCTCGCGCTCTCGGTCGCTGTCCTCGTCGGGCCTGTCCTCAAGGTCGACCGTGGGTTCGCGCGCGGTCATCGCTCGCCTCCCGCGAGGATGACCGCCATCGACAGCGCGGAGACGACGACGAGCACGAGCGCCGGCACGGCGGCCTTGCCGTAGAGGCCGGCCTCGCGGACGCGCCAGATGTAGGTGACGAGGGTGTGCCCGAATCCGGTCGGACGGAGGATCAGCGTCGCCGGGAGCTCCTTCATCGTCGTCAGGAACACGAGCGCCGCGCCGGTCGCGACGCCGGGCGCGATCAGCGGTAAGGTCACCGAGCGGAAGGTTCCGAGTCGGGAGCGGCCGAGGACGCGCGAGGCCTCCGTGAGTCGCCCGTCGACCTGCTGGGTCGAGGTGCGGATCGAGCCGACGGCCTGCGGGACGAACCGGACGACGTAGGCGAACACGAGCAGCGGGACCGTCTTGTAAACCGCCGGGACGACTTCGAGGCTGAAGCGGATGAGCGCGATGCCGAGGACGATCCCCGGCACGGCGTAGCCGACGTACGTGAGCCGGTCGGCGAACCGCGCCAGTCGCGAGTCGCTGGCCGCGGAGCGGAGCGCGACCGGGAGCGCGACGAGGATCGACGCCCCCGCGGCCATGAGCGCCACCTTCACCGAGTTCTCGGCGTAAGTCCACGAGAAGGCAAGCCCGCCGGACTGGTAGCCCGGACCGCCCTGCGTGAGCCAGAGGACGAAGATCCAGATCGGGAGCACGATGGCCGCGACGGCGACCACGGCTGGAAGGAGAAGTGCGGGATATCGCCAGCGGCCGAGTCCGAGTTCCACCGCGCCGCGGTTGCCGCGGCTCTCGTAGGCGCCCTCGTCGTCGGCGCCGATGCGCGACTCGACGGCGAGGATGACCGCGGTGACGGCCACGAGCTGAAGCGAGAGCAACACCGCGTACGGGCGCATGAAGCCGGTGTAGCGGGCGTAGATGAACTGCGTGAACACCTGGACGCGCATGAAGTTCGGCGTCCCGAAGTCCGCGAGCGTGTAGAGGGCGACCAGCAGGGCGCCCGCGGCGACGCCCGGAAGGATCTGCGGGAGCGTGACGCGGCGAAAAGCCTCCCATCGGGAGCAATCGAGCGTGCGCGCCGCCTCGACGAGCGAGGCGTCGAGCGAGAGCAGGGAGGCGCGCGTCGTGAGGAAGACGTACGGGTAGGTGTACAGCGTGAGCACGAGCGCGGCGCCGCTGAAGCCGTAGATGGTGGGCATCGACAGCCCGACCGGGTCGAGGACGTGCGAGAGCGCGCCGCGCGGACCGAACGCCGAGATGGCGGCGAACGCGCCGAGGTAGCTCGGTACCGCCAGCGGGAGCGCGCAGACGACCGTCCAGAACCGGCGGAAGGGGATCTCCCCCTGGACGGTGAGGACGGCCATCGCGACGCCGAGGACGACGCTCGCGCCCGTGACGACGGCGACGAGCGCGACGCTCCGGACGAGCACCTCGACGGTCGCTGACTGGGTGGTCAGGTCGACGGCCTCCCAGCCGAGGTCGGCGGCCTCGACGGCGAGCCAGGCCAGCGGCGCGACGAGCGCGAGCGCGAGGAGCGCGGCGACGAGGGTCAGGCCGGTGCCGATCGGTCCGTCGTCGCCGACGAGACGGCGCCACAACTGGCTCTGGCGTTCGACGCTCGACGGGCCGCGCTCGCCGCCGCTCATCCGGAGACGCCGGCTTCCTGCATCAACTCGAGCGTCGGCCCGAGGTTCGACAGCTCGGACAGATCGATGTCCGGCGGGCTCAGTTCGTCGATGGTCGGGAGGCCGCCGACCGGCTGGACGTCCGGGATCATCGGATAGGCGAAGCTCCTGGTGGCGAAGAACTCCTGGGCCTCCGCCGAGAGGAGGTGGCGGACGAACGTGTCGACGAGGTCGCCCTTGTCGGTGCCCTGGACCTTGAGCGTCCCGGCGATGTTGACGAGCGCGCCCGCGTCGCCCTCGGTGAAGGCGAGGTCGATCGGCGGGTCGTCGCGCTGGTTTTTCACGCGCATCGCGTAGTAGTGGTTGGCGAAGCCGCTGGTCAGTGCGCCGTCGGCGACCTGGCTGGAGACGACGAACTCGTTGGGGAACCGCTCGGTGCCGGCGCTTTTCATCGACTCGAGCCAGTTCCGGGTCGCATCGTCGCCCTCCAGCAGACGCATCGCGGTCACGAAGGACTTGAACGCGCCGTAGGTCGGCGCCCAGCCCATCGGCTGGAGGCCGTCGGTGCCGGGGAAGTCCATCACCGAGTTCGGGACGTCGTCCTCGCTCAGTTCGTTCGTGTTGTACGGGACCGCGCGGGCCCGACCGGCGACGCCGACCCAGGCGTTATCCTCGCCCGTGAACCGCGAGGGGACCGGGTCGACGGCCTCGTCCGAGAGGGGCTCGTAGGCGCCCTCGTCGGCGACGTAGCCGAGCGAACTCGCGTCGATCGACCAGAAGACGTCGGCGCGGGTCTCGCCGGCCTGTGCCTCCTCGACGATGGTCTGGGCGTGCGAGGAGGAGGGCGCGGCGTTGGGCGAGACGGTGAAGTCGGGGTAGAAGTTCTCCAGCATGTCCATAAACTGCGCGTAGATCCCGCCCTCGCCGCCGCCGATGTACACGTTCAGCGACCCCGTGAGGTTCGGGAGGTCGCGGATCGAGGTCCCGCCAGGAGCGGGGCGCCCCTCGACGATCGCGCCCGACCCGCGGAACGTCGAGAGATCCGGGATCTCGCCCGGTACCTGACCGCTGCCGTCACCGTCGTCCCCGTCGTCGGTCCCGTTCTCTCCCGGTGTATCCGTCCCGCCGCCGGACGGCGAGAGCGAACAGCCCGCGATCGCTGCTGTCGAGCCCGCTGCCACCGTCTTGAGCAACTGCCGGCGACCGAACCGCTTGTCCTTCGTCATGTGGTTTAGGCCTCCCTAAAAGAATAAAAACCTCCCGATTTCGTCGCGGGGGTGAAAGTGGCCACCGTCCGCGGGAGTGACAGCACCGGCGCCCTCGCGGGCGGCGGCGGTCGCGCGAGGTGCCCGGTCAGTCGTCGGTCGCGGCGACGCCCACCTCGGCTTCCTCGGCAGCGAGCGCGTCGAGACAGTCGAGCCACTCCAGCATGTGCTTGCCCACGTAGGTGAGGAAATCGCCGTTCTCGTAGTCGTACTCGCCGCCCTCGAAGTCCGTCTCGGCGAGCGCGCGCGCCATCGCCTCGAAGACGCCGGCGAACGTGTCCGCGTCGCCACCGGCGTCGTCGACCAGTTCCCAGACGTGTTCGTTCAGTTCGAGGCCCGGGACCTCGTTGTTGAGGTCGCCGAACGTCGACCGGGGCGCCTTGTTGTGCTCGCAGAGCGGGGCGCCGTTGTATATCTGCTTGCCGAGCACGTCGCAGGCGCGTTTGAGGAAGACGCCGCTCCAGATGTCGTCGAACCGGCCCACGTCCCAGGGATTGTCGTCCATCGGCAACTGGTAGAACGCGGGGATGACCTCGCGGCGGAAGGCGAGGTTCATCGAGCAGACGGTCAGGTACTGCCCCTCGCGCGCGACGAAGTCCTCGCCGAAGTCGTCCGCATCGAGCCGTGTCTGGGCCTGTCCCTGCAGGTCGCCGTCCATCAGGATCCGGACGGCGTCGAGGTCGGGGACGTTCGTCCACAGCCCCTGCGAGGCGACCACGTCGTCGACCCGCACTGTCTCCGTCTCGACGGTCTCGTCCATCGCGGCGTAGGGGTAGCCGCGCGGGTAGAGCTCGTGGTCCTCGACGTTCTGGTAGAGCACGTTCACCCAGCGCTCGTCGGAGCCGACGCCCGTCATCTCGCCCTCGAACGCGAGGTTGTCCAGGTGACGACCGAAGAAGTCGTATCCGTCCTCCGGGAGGGTGTCGTCGTCGATGAAGAAGCCGTACTCGAAGTCCCCGGCCCACATGTACAGCAGGCCGAAGCTCGTCTGGGCGTGACTCGCCGCGGGGACGAGATGTCCGTACTCCTCGATGCCCCGCCGTCGGTACCACTCCTCGCGCGCCGCGCCGTCGAACACCTCGCCCGACAGCCCCTCGTCGTCCAGCATCGCGGCCATCGCCTCGGTGTCACAGAAGTCCTCGGTGACGAGGACGACGTGGAGTCTGTCCGTGTCGAACCCGTTCGCACGGGCGTTCTCGGCGTACGCCCGCACGCACTCGTACTCGCGAATGGTCGGCACGACCACGCAGATATCACGCGTCATCTCTCGTACTGCTTCCTCTTTAGGTAAGCCTAAAATACCTGTCGTTGTCCGTTCGGGTCGCGCGAGGCACGGTCTAGACCTGCGCAAGCCCGATGACGGAACCGACGGACAGCGGGTGGCCTACGATACCTACGAAGGAATGAAAACTACCGGCCACGGTGATACGAGAACCGCGGATCCGGGTACCACGATGACTGGGCCGGCTGCACGGGCGATCTGAACGAGTTCGTCGCGTGATACCATTGGGAAGTTATGTAAGTCGAGGAAGGAGAACTATTAACCCCTTTCCACGGCCCACTGTAGGGTACGATGACGAACGGATCCGAACGGGAGGACCCGACGGGACCATGAACCTGGACGGGCAGACCTGTCTGGTCACGGGGAGCTCGCGGGGCATCGGCCGCGGTATCGCGGAGGACCTCGCCGCCCACGGCGCGACGGTCGTGGTGAACTACCGCTCGTCAGCCGCGGAGGCCGAGGCCGTCGTCGAGTCCATCGAGGACGACGGCGGGACGGCCGTCGCGGCACAGGCCGACGTGTCGAAATTCGAGGGCGTCGAGGCCATGCGCGCCGAGGTACACGACGCCGTCGGCCCGATCGACGTGCTCGTCAACAACGCGGGGATCACCGTCGACAAGAAGTTCGAGAACATGACCCGGGAGGACTGGGACACCGTGATCGACGTGAACCTCGGCGGCGTCTACAACTGCACCAAGGTCTTCTACGACGACATTCAGGCGTCGGACCACGGGCGACTGATCAACATCTCCTCGGTCGTCGGCCAGCAGGGCAACTACGGCCAGGCCAACTACGCGACGACCAAGTCGGGGATGTTCGGCTTCACTCGCACGATCGCGCTCGAACTCGCCTCGACGGGGTCGACCGCCAACTGCGTCGCGCCCGGGTTCGTCAAGACCGACATGCTGGAGGAAGTGCCCGAGCGCGTCCAGGAGAAGATCCTCCGGGACATCCCCCTGAACCGCTTCGCGACGGTCGACGACATCTCCTCTATCGTCACCTTCGTCGCGAGCGAGGCCGCGGGTTACATGACCGGGCAGGTCATCGGCGTCAACGGCGGCATGGAGTGGTAACATGAGCCGGGAAGAGAGCGACCCCGCGGAAAACGGGGCCGAGAGCGACACGGAGGGGGACACGGCCGAGACGGACACAGCGGAGTCCCCCGTCGAAGAACTCCGCCGACGCCGCGAGAACTCGCGGAAGGGCGGCGGCGAGGCCCGCATCGAGCGCCAGCACGAGAAGGGGAAGATGACCGCTCACGAGCGCGTCGAGTACCTCCTCGACGACGGCACCTTCACCGAGATCGACCCCTTCGTCGAGCACCGCGCCACCTCGTTCGGCATGGACGAGAAGGAGTTCCCCGGCGACGCCGTCGTCACCGGCTACGGCGACGTGGACGGCCGGAAGATATTCGTCTTCGCCCACGACTTCACCGTCCTCGGCGGCTCCGTCGGCGAGGTCGTCGCCGAGAAGATCTGCAAGGTGATGGACCGCGCCATCGACAGCGGCGTCCCCGTCGTCGGCCTCAACGACTCCGGCGGCGCGCGCATCCAGGAGGGGGTCGACTCGCTCGTCGGCTTCGCCAAGATATTCCGCCGCAACACGGAGGCGTCGGGGCTCATCCCGCAGATCTCCGCGATCATGGGACCGTGCGCGGGCGGCGCGACGTACTCGCCGGCGCTGACGGACTTCACGTTCATGGTGCAGGACACCTCGCACATGTTCATCACCGGGCCGGACGTCATCGAGACGGTCACCGGCGAGCAGGTGTCGAAAGAGGAACTCGGCGGCGCGGGCTCGCACTCCTCGCGCTCGGGCGTCGCCCACTTCTCCTGTCGGTCCGAGGAAGACGCCCTCGACCGCATCCGGCGACTCCTCTCGTATCTCCCGCAGAACAACATGGAGGACCCGCCGCGGGTCGCCTCGTGGGACGACCCCGACCGGGAGCTGACCGACATCACCAGTATCGTCCCGGAAGCGCCGCGCAAACCCTACGACATGACGAAGGTCATCGACCGGGTGCTCGACGAGGACTCCTTCTTCGAGACCCACGCCAACTGGGCGCGCAACGTCGTGACCGGCCTGGGCCGGATGGACGGGCGGGTCGTCGGCGTCGTCGCCAACCAGCCCCGCGTCAGCGCGGGCACGCTCGACATCGATGCCTCCGAGAAGGCCGCGCGCTTCGTCCGGTTCTGTGACTCGTACAACATCCCGATCGTGACTCTGGTCGACGTGCCCGGCTTCATGCCCGGCACCGACCAGGAACACGACGGGATCATCCGTCGCGGCGCGAAGCTCATCTACGCCTACGCCGAGGCGACGGTACCGCTGCTCTCCGTGGTGGTACGCAAGGCCTACGGCGGCGCCTACATCGTCATGTCCTCGAAGTACCTCGGCTCGGACGTGAACTACGCCTGGCCGGGGTCGGAGATGGCGGTCCTCGGTCCCCGCGGCGCGGTGAACATCCTCTACCGGAACGAACTGCAGGAGGCCGAGGACACCGAAGCGAAACGGCAGGAGCTGATGGACGAGTTCCGCGAGGAGTTCGCCCACCCCTACGGGCCGGCGAGACGGGGCTATCTCGACGACGTGATCGAACCGAAGGACACGCGCAAACGGCTGATATCCGACCTCGAAATGCTCGAACGTAAGCGCGAGGGCAGCCCCCCAAAGGACCACGGTAACATCCCCCTGTGACAATGGCAGAAGCACAACTCGGCGAGGAGACGGCGACCGAGGGCTCGGACGGGAGCGACGGCAGCGGGACCGACGGCGTCACCGTCGCGGTCGACGGTGAGGCGGTCGATCTGGCGATCCCGGCCGACGCGGACGGCGAGGAAGCCGCGGCCATCGCGACGGCGGTCGGCGCGCACCTCCACGACCGGGCCGTCGCGGCCGCGGCGGCCGTCGGGGACGACGAACCCGAGCGCGCCGACGCGTGGACGCTCGCGGGGCGGATGAAAGCCGTCGGGCGCGGCCGATGGCCCGACGACGTGGAGAAAGGAGACGAGTGGAAGGCCGCGGCGCGGTCGTTTTACTGAGGGGCCGTCGAGGGGTCTCCGCCGTCGTTTCTCAGACGTCGTCACCGTCGAACCGAAGGTAGGCCAGCGTTACCGGCACGAGCACCCAGAAGAGCACGACGAGCACACCGAAGACGGGGTGCTGGTGGGCCGGCGGCGAGGCCGGGACCGACCCCGCGGCGAAGACGCCGAGCACCTGGTCGGCCGAGTCGAGCACGGCACCGCCGGCGTTGCGGATCCCCGAAAAGGGCGTGAGGTTGTTCCACACCTCGATGGTGTCGTCGGGAATGGTCGGCGCGCCGACGCCGTCGAGCGCGAGGTTGAGCAGGCCCGGGAGCAGCGACCACAACTGGAAGACGAACAGGGCGAACGCGCCGAACGCGGCCGTCGACGAGACGGTCGTCGAGTCCGACAGCGCCGAGAACGTGACCGCGAGGCTGGCGAAGATGACGACCGCCGCGAGCAGGCCGAGGAGGCCGACCACCAACTGGGCGAGATCCGGCGTCGCGCCGAGCGCGACGGCGACGACGGTCGAGAGGAGGACGCTGACGACGGTGACCAGCCCGACGACGGCCGTGCGGCCCAGGACGGAGCCGTAGACGACGTCGAACCGCGAGATGGGCAGGCCGAGCAACACCGTCAGCTCGCCGCTGACCCACTTGTCGGAGATGGCGTCGTGGCTGATGGTGAGCGTGACGACCGTGACGAGGAAGAAGAAGGTCGCGACCAGCGGCGGGACGAGTTCGAACCCTTCGACCGCGGCGTTGCCGCCGAGGTAGCCGATCCCGACGGCGATGAGCACGAAGAGGGTGCCGACGTAGTAGATCTGGTTCTCGCGGAAGGAGTCGTAGAAGTCCTTGCGCGCGACGAGACCGAGGCGGTCGGTCATGCGCCACCCTCCGTGTAGGCCGCGAAGATGTCCTCGAGCGAGGCCTGACTCGTCTCCACGTCCTCGACGGTCGACGCCTCGACGCAGCGGTGGACGACCGGCCCCTTGGCGAGGTCGGCACAGGACACGTCGAGCGCGGAGTCCCGGACGGCCACGTCGCGGACGCCGTCGATGCTCGAGACGGAGTCCGGCAGCGTATCGGGGACCGTCTCGAGGTCGACGGTCATGCGGTCGGTCGAGCCCGCGGCCTCTCGCAGACCGTCGAGCGTGTCGACGGCGACGAGGTTCCCCTCGTCCAGGATCCCCACGCGGTCGGCGACCGCCTGAACCTGTTCGAGGATGTGCGACGAGAAGAAGACGGTCGCGCCCCGGTCCTGTTCCTGCGAGACGATTTCGCGCATTCGACGCGCGCCGTTCGGGTCGAGTCCAGTGGTCGGCTCGTCGAGGATGAGCAGGTCGGGTTCGCCCACGAGCGCCATCGCGAGCATGAGTCGCTGGGCCATCCCCTTCGAGTAGCCCGACACCGAGCGGTCCGCCGCGTGGGCGACGCCGGTGCGTTCGAGCAGTGCCATCACGTCGGCGTTCGCGTCTTTCGCATCGGCGGCGAACTCGACGTGCTTGCGGCCGGTCATCTCTCCGAGCGCACCGAAGCCGTCGGGGAGGACGCCCGTCCGCTGGCGGATGGCGACGCTCTCCTCGCGGATGTCGTGACCGAGAGCGGTGCCGCCGCCGTCGGTCGCCTGCACGTAGCCGAGGATGATGTCTATCGCCGTCGACTTCCCCGCGCCGTTGGGGCCGAGAAAGCCGAACACTTCGCCGGACTGGACGGTGAGATCCAGGTTCTGGAGGGCCGTGACGTCACCGTACCGTTTGGTGACGCCGGCGAGGTCTATCGCTGTCACGTTCACTCGAATCTCGGCCGCGCGACAAAAACGTTCGTGCTCGACCGTGTCGCAGTCCGCGCCATCTCCCTCGATCCGACCGTCTATTCATCCCCTAACATATCGATCTTTCGGGCAAGAACGCCACTGCGCTGTATTTTAGGGCTACCTAAAGTTCGAAACGACTTTATAGAATTAGGGTGGCCTAAAACACATGGACGACGAACGGCAGCGAACGAGGAGACGGTTCCTGGTCGCGGGGACCACCGTCGCCGGAGGGCTCGTGGCCGGGAGTACAGGGAACGGCGGCGACTCGACCCCCAGCGAGGAGTCGGGCGGCGACGGCGGCGGGACAGCCACGCCGACGCCCGAAGAGACGCCGACCGCCACCGCGGCGGCGAGCGGCACGGACACGCCCACCGAATCGCCGCCGACGGGGACGGCGACCGCGACACCCTCGCTCGCACTCGAACCGCCCTACACCGCGTCCCTGGCACCTGCGGGCGAAGTCACCTTCGAGGACGAACCCGAGGATATCTTCACCCTCCTCGGCCACCACAGCGAGATGGCGCTCGCGCTCGGCATGGGTGACGCCGTCAACACGACCTACGCGCCGGGCTACGTCGACTCGCTCGTCGCGGCCTTCACCGCGCGCCTGGAGGGGGTCTCGGTCGACTGGGCCGACCTCCCGCGCTCGTGGGGCATGGGCAAGGAAGCCGTCTACGAACTCGAGAGCGACGTCCACCTCGCGGACCCCGCGCAGGTCGTGACGATGGAGGGCTGGGAACGGTCCGACGTCGCGGAGGTCGCCGAGTCGGTCGGTCCGTACTTCGGTAACAGCCTCAGCGGCGGCCGCGAGAGCCCGCCCGACGCCTACGCGGACTCCTACGAGTACTACGGCCTCTGGGAGATCTTCGGTCGCGTCGCCACCGCGCTCAACGAGCGGGGCCGCTACCGCGCGCTCGCCTCGCTCCGCGAGGAGATGCTGTCGACCATTGAGGCGGGACTCCCGCCCGAGGACGAGCGGCCGTCGGTCGCGATGGTCCTCCCGTCGACGACCGACGACTCGATGTGGGCCTACCACACGAACGTGACCGGCTACTACGCGGCGCACACGCGGCCGTTCGGCGCCGGCGACGCGATGGCCGAGGCCGGCGTCGAGAACGGCGCCCGGATCGACGCCGAAGCCCTGCTCTCGGCGGACCCGGACGTGCTCGTCATCCTCGGTGGTCTGGTGAACTACCACGACATCGACGCGGTGCGCGCGTCGCTCGAGGACGACCCCGTCACCAGCGAGGTCACGGCCGTCGACGAGGGACGCGTCTACGCGCAGGGGACTCGCCACCAGGGCTTGCTCGTGAACCTGTTCCAGCTGGAGGCGACTGCGAAGCAGGTGTTCCCCGACGCCTTCGGCGCCTGGCCGGACTACCAGAACGGGAACCCCTACCCCGAAATCCCCGCGGACGACCGACTGCTCGACTACGACCGCCTCGCGGCTATCATCGACGGAGACTACTGACATGACCGACGATACTCACACGAACGACTCGACGGGACAGGACGACGAGACAGTACAGACGCGACGCAACTGGCTGAAAGCCAGCGCGGGGCTGCTGGTCGGTGGGGCCCTCGCGGGCTGTACCGGCGGCGGCGACGGCACGACCGACGACGGTGGTGACGACGCGACCCCGACGGCGACGCCGGAGCCGACCGCCACGACGACGCCTACCCGGACCGCCGACAGAACGGCGACTGCAACGCCTGCCGGCACCGATTCGAGCGTCGCGACGCCGTACTCGGTGTCGATGGTGCCGGTCGGCGAGGTCACCTTCGATGAAGTGCCCGAGACCTGGGTCGCGAACAACGGCTCCTGGGCGGACATGGGCGTCGCGCTCGGCCTGGAACCGCCGGCGGGCGTCTGGCTGAAGGGCCGGTATCACACCCAGTACTACGACGCGATCCCAGGGCTCGAAGTCGACAAGAGCGACATGACCTCGCTCTACTCGGACGGGCTCGAGAAGGAGCTGTTCTTCGAGATCGACGCGGACATCCACGTCATGGACCCGAACTTCGTGACGAACCGCTTCAGCTGGGAGGAGTCCGACGTGGCCGAGATCGAGTCCGAGGTCGCTCCGATGTTCGGCAACTGCATCTACGCCCAGCACTACCCCTGGCACGACGACTACCGCTACTACACCCTGATGGAGGGCTTCGAGAAGCTCGCGCAGGTGTTCCGGCGGACCGACCGTTACGAGGCGTTCGTCGACCTCCACGACGAGTTCCAGACGAACCTCGCGCCGGTCGTACCCGGCGTGTCCGAGCGCCCCGAAGTGGCCGTGCTCTGGGGCGTCGGCAACGAGCCCGAGCAGTTCTACCCCTACGTCGTCGGCGAGGGGACCGGCTTCAAGCACCTGACCGACCTGGGCGTCCACGACGCGCTCGTCGACTCCGACATCAAGGACTTCCACGCCAGCCGCGCGGCCATCGACATCGAGACCCTGCTCGAGGTCGACCCCGAAGTGATGATGCTGCGGGGCTACGAGGCGATGAGCGCCGACGAGTTCCGGAGCACGGTCGTCTCGTTCCTCGAAGGACACAACACCGCGAGCACGCTCACCGCGGTCGAGAACGGCGACGTCTACCGCGCGGGCGGTCTCTACCAGGGCCCCATCACGAACATGGTCCTCACCGAGCGCACGGCTGGCCAGCTCTACGGCGCCGACGAAGAGCTGTTCGACCGCGAGCGCGTCGTCGAGATCGTCGAGGGAGATATCTGAGGATGGACCGGGTCGCCGACCGGAATCCGAACGAGGGGACGGACGCCGGCGACGGGAGCGTGGAAACAGATGCCGCGACCGAAAGCGAGGTCGGGCCGACCCTCGCCAGCGCTCGCGAGCGGATCGAAGCGCTCACAACCGACTCGGGGTCGTTCGCCGTGGCCTGTCGCGAGACGGGGATCCGGCCGGTTCCGGTCACCGACGCGACCTTCGACTCCTACGCGGACGCGGAATCGGCCCGCGCGGCCGCCTCGCGGTATCGGGCGGCGCTGCGGGACCTCGACTCCGAGCTCCGGACGTTCGAACTCGACGTCTGCGAGGCCTCCGGCTCTGACCTGTCGGTTTCGACCGTCCGCGAATCGACGAGCGAGCGCCGGGGCAACGGCCTCCCCCGCGCTCGCCAGACCGCGACGGTCGCCGGCGGTCGCAGCGACGAGTGGCTCCGCGTCGAGAACGGCCCGGTCGTCCATCTGCGAGGACCGGACTCGCCGCTCGACGACGAGGTCGTCGCGAGACAGATCGAGGCGAAGCTCCACCGATGAGCGAGGACAGTCCTGTCGACCCCGTCGACGCTGACGACTCCGCCGACGCCGTCGTCGTCGGCGGCGGCCCCGCGGGCTGCGCGGCGAGCCTGTTCCTCGCTCGCTACGGACTCGACACGATGGTCTTCGACCGCGGCACCGCGTCGCTCGACCGCTGTGCGTTCCTCGGCAACTACCCCGGCTTCCCCGCGGGCATCGACGTCGAGACGTTCCAGACCCTCCTCACCGACCAGATCCGGGCGTCCGACGCCGACCTCGTGACCGAACTCGTCGAGCGGGTCGACCGGCCAGGCACCGAGAGTATCGACGGCGACGACGGGCGGGCAAGCGACGGATTCGTCGTCGAGACGGCCGCGGGTCGGACGGTGACGACGAGCTACGTCGTCGCGGCGACGCGCTACGACGCCGAGTACCTCCGCCCGCTGGGCGGCGACGCGATGTTCGAGACCCACGAACACGACGGCGAGGAACACGAGCACTTCGACCCGGACTACGCCGACGCGGACGGTCGCATCCCGGTCGAGGGATGCTACGTCGCCTCGCCCGCGGGCGAGCGGGACGTGCAGGCGGTCGTCGCCGCGGGTCGCGGCGCCCACGTCGCCCGCGTGCTCCTCGAAGACCACCGCGCCGACGAGGGGTATCCGCCGGCCCTCGCGAAACAGTACGACTGGCTGCGCCCCGAGACGGAGTTCGAGGGCGAGTGGGGCGGCCGCGAGCGCTGGCGCGAGTGGTTCGACGCGCGGGTGCCCGAGGACCTCGACGTCGACACCGACCGCCTCGAGACACTGCGCGAGCGCTACATCGACGACGCGTTCGCGACGCGGCGGAGCGACGAGGAAGTCGAGAACCGGACCGAGCGCGCGCACCGCCGACTGGTCGAGCACGTCGACGACAGGGTCGTGCTGGAGCGCGCAGCGGAGATCGAAGGCGAACGCGCCAGCGAGAACTGAGACTGCTCTGCGGTTGTCGCCACCGTAACACCCACATTCCAGCCCCCCGACCGCTCGGGTATGACAGTCGCAGTGATCGAAGCGTCGATGACGAAGTTCGGCGACCGCGACGCCTGGATCCGCGAGCTGCTCGCGGAGGCCGGCGAGAAGTGTCTCGCCGAGTCGGGAGTCGAGCCGGACGAGGTCGAACACCTCTACGTCTCGAACATGGCCAGCGGCGAGTTCGAGGGCCAGGGCGGGATCATGAACGCGCTCGCCCACGACCTCGGACTCATGCCCGCCTACAGCGAGCGAGTCGACCAGACCTCCTCGTCGGGCGGCGCGGGGATCTACGAGGCCTGGCAGTCCGTCGCGTCGGGCGCGAGCGACATGACGCTACTGGTGGGCGGCGAGAAGATGACCCACAAGACGACAGCCGAAGCGACCGATATCATCGCCTCGATCACCCACCCCGCCGAGTACAAACACGGGATCACGCTCCCTTCCTTCGCGGGGATGACTGCGCGCCACTACCTCGAACGGTTCGACGTGCCGCGCGAGGCGCTCGCGAAAGTCGCCGTGAAAAATCACGCCAACGGCGTCGACAACCCCCACGCACAGTTCCGCAAAGAGATCGACGTCGAGACCGCCCTGAACAGCCCGATGGTCGCGGACCCGCTTCGGCTGTACGACTTCTGTGGCATCACCGACGGCAGCGCGGCGATGCTCTTTACGACCGAAGAGCGCGCGAAGGAGATCGCCGACGACTACGCCGTCGTCTCGGGGATCGACGGCGCGACGGACACCCACGTCGTCCACGAGCGCGACGACCCGACCGTGATGGGCGGAGTCGTCGACTCCTCGGACGGCGCCTTCGAGATGGCCGGGCTGGAACCCGACGATATCGACGTGGCGGAACTCCACGACATGTTCACTATCCTCGAGTTCCTCCAGATGGAGGGCTGTGGCTTCGCGGAACAGGGCGAGGCCTGGAAGCAGGTGGAGGAGGGTCGCACGGAGATGGACGGCGAACTCCCGATCAACACCTCCGGCGGCCTCAAATCGAAGGGCCATCCGCTGGGAGCCAGCGGGGTCGCACAGGGCTACGAGATATACAAGCAACTCGTCGGCGAGGCGGGGTCGCGACAGGTCGCGGCCGACACCGCGCTCGCGTGTAACGTCGGCGGGTTCGGAAACTGCGTCATCACTACCATCATGGAGGCACGATAATGTCGTTCGACGCGCACGTCTGCGAGAACGGTCACGCATCGTACCCCGGTCACACGCTCTGTCCGGACTGCGGTGCGAAACAGACGGAAACGATCGATCTGGCCGACCTGACCGGCGAAGTCGTCACCTGGACGCACTCGACGAAGACGCCGCCGGGCGTTCGCGCACCGAACACGCTCGCCATCGTCGAGTTCGATGTGACCGACGTGGTCGCCGAACTCGCGCCCGACGCCGCGGACCCGGACACGTTCGTCCGCGCTATCGGGCAGGTCACGACCGACGACGTGGAGACGGGCGACGCGGTCGAGCCCGTCTACGTCGAGCAGTTGCGCGACCCCGAGGTCGGGATCAAGGAACCGGCGAGTCAGGAGTGGGACGGCTACCGGTTCGATCCGGTCTGACCGTCAGCGTCCGTTTTTCGCCGCCGGGAGTCCGCGATCGGTTCCCGGATATCCGCGTTCAGTTCAGTCCGCGTTGCCGACGACCAGCGGTTCGCGGTCGTCGGACGTTCCGCTGTCAGAGGCGTTCTCGGTCGATTCACTGTCGAGCGCGTCGAGCCCATCGAGTACCGAGCGGTAGTCGTCGCCGTCCGCGTGGGGGAACACGGAGACGAGGTCACCGTCCTCGAAGACGGCGAGACAGAGGGCCGGGTAGACGATCCACTCGCCTCTCTCCCCGGTTTCCATCGAGTAACACTCTCTCGTGCCGAAGAAGGGGCGCAGGCTCACGCCGCGGTCGGCGGCCCACGCCTCGAAGGCGACGTAGCGGTCGCGCGCTTTCGTCTTCACCGGATCGCCGCGCTCGACGCGCTTGTCCCAGGTGAAGGCCGTCGCCGACGCGACCGCACCTTCGGCTTCGAGGTCTGTCAGTCGCTCTCTCAGTCGGTCGCACTGGCGCGCCGCCGGCTCCGGCAGGCCGTCCCTGACGAAGAGCTCGACGCGCCTGTCCCCCGTCCGCTCGGTTGGCGTCATGGGCGGTTGGTCCGACGTAGTGGTGCATAATAAATCATTATGTTTGTAATATATTATTTTTCGGGTCGTAGTGACTTCGTCGGATATCGGAGAGTCCGGGGGCGAGTCCGTCGCAGTCGGTCGAATTCACGACGCGTCCCGGCCAGTTCACGGCGCGCCGTCTTCGTCGTCTGAAGGGTCGTCACCGCCATCGCCACGGTCGTCCCCTTCACCGGGATCGGAGTCGTCGTCGCCATCTATCTCGTCGTCGATGTCCTCGAGCTCGCTCTTGATAGTTCGAAGTTCGGCATCGACGTCGACCTGGTCCCGGTCCGATTCGGCCTCGTCGGCTGTCCCCTCGGACTCGCGGTCGGTCGCCTCGCCGTCTGTCGACGAGTCCGCGGGACCACCGCTGCCCGGCGCGGCACCGTTCTCGCGTCCGGCCTCCCGGAGTCGCTCCTGCACTTCCGCGCGGAGGTCGCGCGCCTGGTCGAGCAGCTCGGCCGCTTCGGCCTCGTTCGGGCGCCCCTCGACGGCGTCCCGGAGGTCGACGAGCGCGTCGTCGAGCCGTTCGAGCGTCGTCTCGCTGACCGAACGAGCCTGTTCCCGGACCCGGCCGGTCTCTTCACGCGCGGCGTCCGCGCCCTCGGCGAGGCGCAGCGCGCGCTGGAGCAGTCGCAGCGCGCGGATGTTCGTCTCCAGTACGAGAATGAGGCCGGGAATCGCCACCTCGCTCGTGAGCCGCCGGAGGTCTCGCGGGGTCGGCAACCGCGGCCCGTCCTCGGGACTCGGTGGCTCTAGCTCCGATTCCAGTTCCCGCAGCGTCCGCACGAGGTCGGCGACCAGCCGCGCCAGGTCCTCGTCGGAACCGTCCGATGCCATGTTGGGTCCTTCGCGCGGCGACGGAAAAAGGTCCGTGCTCTCGCACCCGGGGCTCGCTCCCGAAGGCTGAAGCCCGAGGGGGCGATAGCGGAACCGATGTCAACCGACGCCGCCTGGGTCGTGCTGGTCGTCGCCGGGCTGTTCGAGGCCGTCTGGGCCGTCGGGCTCGAACTCTCCGACGGTCTCTCGAAGCTCAGACCGACGCTGGTCACCGTCGCGGCCATCGCCGTCAGCATGGTCATGCTCGCGAAGGCGATCGAACAGCTCCCCGTCGGGACCGCCTACGCCGTCTGGACGGGGATCGGCGCCGTGACGACGGCCGCCCTCGGGATCTATCTCTTCGACGAGCCCGCGACCACCGCGCGGCTGTTTTTCATCCTCGTGATCGTCGCGGGCATCGTCGGCCTGCAGACCGTCTCGTCCGCGTAGGTCGCCCCGAGAGTTCACCGCGAGCCCGACACCCGCCACGAGGAATCTTTTTGCGCGGCCCGGCCCGACCGCCGGTATGGTTTCCGAGATCTTCGACCCCGACCGGTGGGAGCCCGTCGAGGAGTTCGACTTCCGCGATCTGACCTACCACCGCGCCGTCGAGACCGCCGCGGTCCGCATCGCCTTCGACCGCCCAGAGGTCCGCAACGCCTTCCGCCCGGGCACCGTCGACGAGCTCTACGTCGCGCTCGACCACGCCAAGCGCCAGACCGATATCGGGTGTGTCCTCCTGACCGGCAACGGCCCCTCACCGAAAGACGGCGGCTGGGCCTTCTGTTCCGGCGGCGACCAGTCAGTGCGGGGCGACTCGGGCTACGAGTACCGGGGCGACGACGAGGACCGAGAGACCGCCGCCGGCGCCGGTCGCCTGCACATCCTCGAAGTCCAGCGGCTCATCCGTCACATTCCGAAGCCCGTGGTCTGCGTCGTGCCCGGGTGGGCCGTGGGCGGCGGCCACTCGCTGCACGTCGTCTGCGACCTGACCCTCGCGAGCGACGAGCACGCGAAGTTCCTCCAGACCGATCCCGACGTGGCGAGCTTCGACTCCGGGTTCGGATCGGCGTATCTCGCCCGCCAGATCGGCCAGAAGAAAGCCCGCGAGGTGTTCTTCCTCGGGAAGACCTACGACGCTGCCGAGGCCGCCGACATGGGCATGGTCAACGAGGCCGTCCCGCACGAGGAACTCGAAGAGACCGCTCTGGAGTGGGCCGACCGGATCACCAGCAAGTCACCGATGGCGATCCGGATGCTCAAGTACGGCTTCAACATGGCCGACGACGGCATGGTCGGCCAGCAGGTCTTCGCCGGCGAGGCGACGCGACTGGGGTATATGACCGACGAAGCGAAAGAAGGTCGGGACGCGTTCAACGAGGGTCGCGAACCCGACTTCGCCGACTACGACTGGCACTACTGAGACCGGCACGAGCCACCGGAATCGACGCAGGCGAGTACGGCGGTGGCCTCGTCGACTCGCGCGGTCAGTCCTGTTGGTACTCTTTCTGGAACCCGCGGAATTCGGTCCGGTGGGCCTCCTCGTCTGCGAGGATGGTCACGGCGAGGTCCTCGGTGACGGGGTCGTTCGCTTCCTCGGCGGCGTCGATCAGGTCGCGGTAGGTCGCGATGGCGTCCTCTTCCGCGTCGAGGACGCCGTTGATGACCGATAGCACGTCCGTCGAGTCCTCGGGCGGCTGGAGCGAGTCCTGGCGCGCGGTGAACTCCGCCGACCCCGGCGGTCGCGCGTCGAGTTGCTTCAGTCGCTGCCCCAGTTGTCCGGCGTGCCCGAGTTCCTCCTGGATATCCGTCTCCAGGCTCTCCTTTATCTCCTCGGCGCGGACGCCGTCGAGGACGATGGCGTTCGTCTGGTAGTTCATCACGGTCTCTATCTCGTCGCTGTAGGCCTTGCGCAGCAGATCGATGACGCGGTCAGATGACATGCCACTGTGACTTCGGTTCGCACCCCGAAGTGTGTTCCCCCTGCTTTCGCCGGGCGCGATAGCGACGCGCCGCTCGCCCCGGTCCGCGGCTTCCGAGCGGCCGCGGAGAAGGTGAAGCGCTTACCTTCCCGCCCGCGCGAGAGAGGGTATGGATGCGGACGACGATATCGACCCGGCCGCCAATCGTCAGGGATGGGCCGAGCGCTCGGGACAGTACTCGCCCGAGTACTACGCCGAGATCGGTCCCAACGAGGTGAGCGAGACGCTCGCGACCGTTCTCTCCTATTACGCCGACGACTCCGCCGCGGTGCTCGAACTCGGCTGTAGCTCCGGTCGGCACCTCGCCGCGCTCCGCGAGGCCGGCTTCGAGAACCTCACCGGCGTCGACCTCAACGACGACGCCTTCGACGTGATGGCGGAGTACTTCCCACGGGTCGCCGAGACGGGCACCTTTCACACCGGTGCCATCGAGGACGTGCTCCCGGAGTTCGACGACGGGGTCTTCGACGTGGTGTATTCGGTCGAGACGCTCCAGCACGTTCACCCCGAGGAGACGTGGGTGTTCGAGGAGGTCATCCGCGTCACCGACGACCTGCTGGTCACCGCCGAGAACGAGGGCAACAGCCCCCAGCGCGGGCGCGACGGCGCGGAAGTCAGTTTCGTGAACGACGATTTTCCACTCTACCACCGCGACTGGAAGGCCGTCTTCTCGGGCCTGGGGCTGGCGCAGTTGGTGTGCGAGCCGACGAGCCGCGACACGGTGCGGGTCTTTCGGGTTCCGTGATAGTGTGCGACTCGTATCTCCTCGACGAGTGGCCCCGGCCTGGCGCCGTGGTCGAAGTGACGGCGTCTTCAGTGGGGTCAAGCGATGATCAAACAGAGATTCGGGGCATTCGCCCGGTCACGGCGGTGGTGGAAGCAGTTCCGCGAACTCGTCGACAAGTGCGTCGTGCACAACGTGGGACGAGACTTCGCCATTTCGCGTGAGGAGAGCGACTGTCCTTAATGCTGGGAGGAATGGACTGCTGAATATAGAGACTGGACCTCGTTTGGACGCAGTGGAGCTCGTCCGGGACAGCTCGTATCGAAACAACGAAAGCGGTTCGAGAGCCAGGCTCAGATCGTTTCTGTTCACCTGGCAGCGCAACTACCTGACGCCTTCAGGAGCGTCTAAACACGACCTAGAGGCTGTATTTAGCGAATATTTTAAAACCGTACGGGGAGATTACAGATAGAAATCATGGACTGGAAGGGTGCGCTATACAGGGTAGCGATTGCCGCGTGGATAGTACTGGTAGTCGGGGCGGGGCTCTCCGTTAGCAGGGGGTACACCGAGCCCTGGCTGACCATCTCTGACTTCCCGGGTGGATCGGATGGGGCACTCGCAGTCACTATCGGGGTCGTGCTTGCCGGGGTGGTCGTCATCGGCTTCCTCCAGCGGCGAGACGAGGCCAAGCAGTGGGAAGCGGCGGGCCGGCAGGCGGGGCTCAGCCCAGTAGGCGACGGCTCGTCCGATAGCGCATCGGAACTGAGGGGGAGCATCGACGGCCGACCCGTCACTGCCCGCTACGAGCATCGCCGTGAGGGATCGGGCAGGGAGGGGAGGAGTAGTGAGGGCTACACAGAGCGGGTCACGTACACGGTCGTAGAGGCGGAACTGTCCGGCGCCGCAGACGGGGGAGTGATCGCCCTCCCCCCCACCCGAGGGAGCGGCAGCGCCGGGGGGTCCGGAATGCTCGGAATCGGCGACACGTCCGAGCCCGACTCCGGCGCGGAGGGGGTCTTCACCGTCGCCGAGGACGACCTCTTTCTCATGGGGACCCCGCTAGCGGTCGTCGAGGCCGTCAGTGATGGCCAGTCGGGGAGGGCGTTACGCGCGATTCGAGACCTGCAGATCGCTGCCGTCGGGGACGCGTCCGGCGTGGCCGCCAGGTTGACCGAGGAGGCAGGGGGTTCCATGTTCGGGTTTGGAATGTGGGACGCTATCCTAAAGGACATCCCGAGTGACGAGACGACGGTGTACGTCGAGACGAAGGCGTTCATACGGGACGGCGACGAACTCAGACGATTCGCCGAAGGAGCCGTCGCCGTCGCAGACGCCTTCGAGGAGGCGACTGCTCGTACTTCGGCCCCTGAATAGTTGACGAATGAGCACACTCGAGGGAGTCCTCCGGGTGTGCTCACTCGTCACCGTCTGTCGACTGTGCGCTGTGTATGTAGCACCCGGCCCGAAACCCATCACCGATTGAGGGTTTCAACACCGCCAATCTGGCGCATCAGACGGTCAGTTCAGTAGAGTCATCCACCGTGTTGAGCGGCTACTATCCCGGGCATGTCTCTCCAGACGATGGCGGGGATATCTTCCCACCGTCTGGAAAGCTACTGGTACATCCACTTGGTTCGTTTTCGTTGCAAAAAGTGCAAATATCCGGGAAAAACGACCGATATTTTTATCACGTTTACGAATTAGTCTACCAACTATTATGGTGGTTTTGGAATGATACATACTGCTGTCGCGAGCGGGCTGAAGGAGGGCTGGCCCCACCTTACGGAGCAGGACGGGGGTCAGAAGCCATGACGAGGGATTTCAATCGACGGGAGCTGCTGAAGGCGATGAGCACTGGATCGATCGGTGCAGCGGCCGGGCTCGCGGGGTGTCCGGAAATCAGTCAGGACAGCGGTAGTGGGCCCACCGAATCCAGCGATGGTGCCGGCGACGATGGCAGCGACGATGACGAAGGCAGCAGCGATGACGATGGCGGTCCGACCGTATCTGACACCGGTCGTAGTGATGGCGGAAGGCCGGTGTATGCCGTCGACCCGGCGCCCGTCATCGAGGGCCGCGACAGCGAAATCCGGTCCGCCTTCCTCGACATGCACTATCGCCGTGTCGAGTCGACAGTCAGTGGAACAGGTCTGTCCAGCCACGCAGTATCGTACGGACACGGCGCCGGAGAGGAAGCGCCGGAGGCCCCTCGGACGCAGTCAAGACTCACGGCGGGAGTGTTGACGTCTCCGGCGACGGTTGACGATGGGGAGAACCCGCTCACGACGGCGCCGCTCTCGGAACTGCTCGTGGCGGAGGAGGGAACGCCATTGCGGAGGGTGATCGGCCTCGGTAGCGAAGTCGAGTGGGTCCGGCCCCCCATAGAAGTCGACGTCAGACCGACGACGACGCTGGGGACCGAAACGCGGGTCCGGGAGTTCGTCGGCTTCGTGAACAACCGGTCCACCGAATCGCAGTCCCGGGAAGCGGGGGCGACGCAACCGTCCGGTATCGGCGTTGTCACGGTCTACGCCCTGCGAGTATCCGTGGAGGGCAGCGTCGTCGTGCTGGGGATGGCGGACTGTTGGGAGACCCAGTCGCTAGAGCCAGAGGACGTCGACGAGCGAAATGCGAGCCGCAGCGAGATAGTCGAGACTGCGACTCGAGAGGTCGAACGGTCGAGAGAGGCGATGGACGACAGCGCCGGCGCGCTAACGAAGACCGGAGACGACGAGGACGAGTTCCACTGCCACACCCCGCCTGATCCGACGGAGGAACACGAACTCGTGGAGGTTGGGGCGGCGGCCGGGATGACAATGATCGGACAGGAAAAACTCGGCTACCGGACCGAGGAGTCGGGGGCGCTGGACAACAGGACCTCGTACCTGACCGGCCGGAGCGATCTGAGCGATTGGGACGTCTGCGAGTCCGTGGGCGAGGACTTCGAGCGGGGCACCGAACACAAACTCGAGATAGAGACGGTTACCCGTGCGTACACCGTTGGGGGCGACGACACATTCCCGTTCGGCGTCGTCACGGCGCCGCTCGTCGAACGGGACGGCGAGGAACAGAACGCGCTCGCGACCGAGAGCCTGCGGACGCTGCTCACGACGGGGTGGGACGGGCTGCTGGCCGGCGCGCTCAGGTACCTGGACCTGTACGGGAACTCCGATCCGCGGGGGAGAAAGCTCTCGTGGGAGACCGGACCGAGCGAACTCTCCACGACCCTGGGGGCAGCGGACTTCGACTCGTCACTGGACGACGTCACCGCCTTCGAGGGGACCGTCACCCAGCGATTCAACCAGACGGGCGAGGACAAGGCCGTCGACGTCCACGTCGTCAGGAAGATCGCGAGCGACAGGGTCTGGGTCGCCCTACTCGTGAACGTCGCGTCCGGTGACGAGTACTGGGACAGCAGGTCGAACGCCAGGGAGGTGTTCACGTCGGCAGTGGACGCGGTCGAATTCGGCACCCGTACGCCGGGCACGTGGATCGATCTCGGCGTGGAGGACCTGCGACTCGTCCAGACCGTCGCGGACACGCGCGTTCAGAACAGCAGCGGTTCTCTCGTCCCCCTCGAGACGAGCGAGGTCGACGACGTCGACCTCGTCGCCGACGAGAACGTCGCCCCGCTGTTCGACTTCGACGTTCCGGATCCGATCCCGGCCCACGCGGTACTGGAGTTCGACGTCGACGGCCTGTCCGCACTCCGGCGGACGACGCTGGCAGCCTCTTCGCTCGAGGACCTGAAAGACGGCATGGATACGGCGGTCGTGTTCAATCGGAACTCGATAAACGGGACGAACGAACTCCCGGTGTTTCCGATCGCCACCGACACCGGGTCGGTGTCGATGGACGCGAGGGCACCCAGCGGATACACGTACTCCAGCGAGACCCGCGACGAGGGGAGCGACTACACCGTCGCCGAGGTGGAACCGCTCCGCGTCGGGTTCATCCCCATCACCGACGAGGCACCCATCCGGGTCCGGGAGCGGTACGGCGGGTCGAACGGTCGGGCGGACTCGTACGACGAGACGGTCGAGATGGCACTCAGCTATCTACGACGGACCTATCCCGGAACAGTGTACGCGTACCAGTCACCGCCCAGTAGCCCGCTTCCCGGACAACGGGCCTGGCTCGACGTGTGGTTGCGGTCGGGCAAGGTCATGCTGGACGATTTCCAGGCAGCGAACAATGCCCTCCAGGCCGTCTCGGGGGATGTGTCCTCCGCCAGCGGAACCGTCCACGCCCTCGGAGGCACCCAGTCTGACGCGGAATCCGCGATCGAAAACAACGGCTTCCACGCCACCGTCGCGATCGTTCCGAGCGGCTACTTCGAGTGGTACGGGAACACTTTCGGGTACGGCAATATCAACGGGATCACCCCGCCGCTGGCGAACATGGCCGTCGGGGTACTCGAGGGGATGCCGGAGACGGTCGCCCACGAACTCGGCCACAAGTTCGTCGCCGACCCGTACGACGTGGCCGGCCCGAACGGCGACTACCCGATGGCCCAGCGGAAAACCGACCTCACCGCCGGCTCCCCGACGTCGGTGAACACGCATCACGCTCGCCATCAGGACTCGGACTTCCGGGACAACACGCCACGGGACGGTCCCGGCGTCGTCTCCCACGGGTTCGACCTCACGGGCGGGAGCTTCCGGATCGTCGAGGACTACGACCTGAACGCGCCGTCTTCGTCTTCCCCGATCTTCTCGTACGACAACGACGGGGACGACGACTTCGACCTGATAGAGAGCCTGATGGGGTACTCGGGCGAAGCCAAGTGGGCCGACGAGCGGATCCTGCAGACGCTCATCAACAACGACTGGAGCCGGGTGGGTCCGGGCCGCTGGCTCTTCTCGGCGACGGGCGCGGTGGACGACGACGGCGCAGTGGCGTTCACGTCGGTGCGAGCCCTCCGGAACCACCCGGTCGTCGAGGAGGACGAGGACGGCGGGGCCGTCAGCGTCGAGATGGTCGCGCCCGACGAGAAGACGCTCGCCACCCAGCAGGTGGGCGACTCACATCGCGTGCATCACGTCGGCGAGATCGACGGGTTCGTCAGCGTCGACATTCCATTCCCTCTGGAGAGCGCGGAACTCCGGGCCACCCGGAACGGGACTCAGACGACCCTCAACCCGATCGTCAGGCCGATCCGGGACGCGATCGATCGTGTCCCCGACCGGGGGATCGAGGGCGATCCGGAGACGACGCGCGAGCAGGTCGAGAGTGATCTCGACAGGGTCGCCGCGCCGATGGAGGCCGGCGACTACGAGACGGCGGCGAGTCGCCTGACTGCGTTCCCGGACACCGTCTCCCGGAAGTTCCTCGGCGAGTACGGGGGCTACCAGAACCAGCCCACGAGCGAGGAACTGCTCGACATCGTCGACCGGATGATCGAACGGCTGAGAGTCCTCGCGGAGTACGGGGGGACGTCCGGACCAGAACCGACGACCGTGAGTCGGGAACGGAACTACGAAGTGAACGACGTGTCCAGAGTGGATGTTTTCACCGTCTCCGAGCAGTCGGAGTTCTCGCTGGCGTTCGAGAACCTCACGGGCTGTCCGTTCGACGTGTTCGTCGTGGCGCTCGAGCAGTTGAGCACCTACGAGGAGATCATGGCTGGCGTTAGTGGCCCCGACACGGACAAGCGGGAGGAGGTGCAGGAGTTCGCCCGCGAGCACGCGCCGGCGGACCTCCGCTTTTTCGACGCCGAACGCGGCAGCGGTACCACGGAGCTGTCGGTGGGTCACTACGGCATTGTCTTCCACCGGGTCTGTGACATCGGGACACTGACCGAGATCGAGTACACAGCGACGGTCGGGTCGGGGTCCTTCGAGGAGGACGACGACTCGGAGGTGAGTGACGACACGATCGTAGACGAGGACGGATCGGTGCTCGAACTCCCCTCAGTCGCCGTCCAGTGGGAGTTCACGATTCCGGACCCCGCCACGATATCGGTCGAATTCGAGAACGAAACCGGGTATCCCGTCGACGCGTACACGATGCCCTCGTCGGAAGTGGAGAACTTCCTCGACGACGAATCGGGCGGATTCGACTACGTCGAGGAGGTGAGCTTCCCCGCAGCCACGAGAGGCAGCGCACGGGCAGATCTGGAATCGGGTGAATACGTGTTCATCATCGAGAACAGTGCGGATCACGGCGAGGCTGCGCCACCGGAAGACGCTGACGACCCCGTGTTCGACGTAACGATACGGTACGCGTGATCGGACCGCGTACCGAACGACACAGTACGGCCTATCGGTACCTCTGCACTGAACGGGACGTCGTCTCCCTGTACCGAGTCTCCGTGCGACCAGAGGGAGCGCGGTTCACCGCTCGCGCGACGCGCGAGCGGCCTTCTCGACCGAGCGTTTCGCGTTCCGGGTTCCCGCAGGGCGCGGAGCGCGCCGAGGAAAGCCGCGCATTCAAAGTTCGTTCGCAAACTTCACACTCGCGGCACCCCGAGTCCCCGCCAATGTCGACAGCCGACGCGCAGGTGTCGAAGCGGCGGGCGTGGCTGATGGCCGCTCGGCCGCAGACCCTGCCCGCGGGCGCGGCCCCGGTGATAGTGGGGGCCGGCGTCGCCGTCCACGCGGGCGTGTTCGCGCCGCTCCCGTGGCTCGCGGCGCTGGTCGGAGCCCTGCTCATCCAGGTCGGAACCAACTTCGCGAACGACTACTACGACGCCGTCAAGGGCGCTGACACCGACGACCGCGAGGGCTTTACGAGGGTGACCGCAGGCGGCCTCATCGCCCCCGCAGCGGTCAAACGCGCGATGATCGCTACCTACGGACTGGCCGTCGTCGTCGGCGTCTACCTCGTCACCATCGGCGGCCTCCCCATCGTCGTCGTCGGCCTCTCCAGCATCGCCGCAGGGGTTCTCTACACCGGCGGCCCCTATCCCTACGGCTACCGCGGCCTCGGTGACCTCTTCGTGTTCGTCTACTTCGGCGTCGTCGCGGTGACCGGAACGTTCTACGTGCAGGCCGTCGCCGCGGGGGGATACTCCCTGTTTCCGATGTGGGTTCCCGACGGGACTGTGACCGCGGCAGCAGTCACGGCCAGTCTCCCCGCGGCGGGCCTCTCGACGGCGATCCTGATCGTCAACAACATTCGCGACAGGGAGACCGACGCCGAGGCGGGCAAGCGCACGCTCGCGGTGATGCTCGGCTACGGCTGGAGCCGCGTCGAGTTCGTCGCGATGGTCGGCATGGCCTACGTCGTCCCGGTCGTCTTCGCGCTTGATCCGGATTTCGGCCTGCCGGCGCTCGCGCCCCTTGCTTCACTGCCCCTCGCGGCCGCGGTCACTCGCACGGTCCTGACGCGGACCGACGGCGAGGCGCTCAACCCGGCGCTGGAGCGGGTCGGGCAGACGCTGTTCGTCCACTCGATACTGTTCGCGGCCGGCCTCGCCGCGCCCGAACTCCTCTCGCTATGACGCGCACACCGTTCTCGCTCCCGCTCGAATCGCCTCTCTCGACCGCCGCCGGCGACATCGAAGCGCGCGAGGGCTTCCTCGTCGAGTACGATCACCGCGGCGTGACGGGGATCGGTGAGGCGACGCCGCTTCCGGGCTGGACCGAGTCGCTCGAGGAGTGCGCCGCGGGGCTCGACCGCGCGCTCGAAGCCGGCGCCGACGGCGAACACAGCACCGGCCTGCTCGAACTCGACGCGAGCGAGACGCCCGCGGCGCGACACGGTTTCGCCACCGCGCTCCTGGACGCCGACGCGCGAGCGGACGGGATCCCACTCTATCGCTGGTTCCACGACCGCCACCGCGGATCGGTCCCGGTCAACGCGACCGTGGGCCACGCCGACGCGGAGGAGACAGTGGCAGCCGTCGAGGACGCCGCCGACGCCGGCTACGACTGCGTCAAGCTCAAGGTCGGCGTGGGGTCCGTCGAGGCGGACCTCGACAGGGTGCGCGCCGTCCGCGAGGCAGTCGGCGATGGTGTGACCCTCCGCTTCGACGCGAACGGCGCGTGGTCACGCGAGGAGGCCGACCGCGCCTTCGACGAACTCGCCGACTTCGGCGTCGAATACGTCGAACAACCCCTCGCTGCCGGCGACCTCGACGGACTGGCCGACCTGCGGGGCCGGGGCGTGGGCGTCGCCGTCGACGAGACGCTGGCCGAACGCTCGATGGCCGAAGTCTTCGACGCCGATGCAGCGGACGTGATCGTCCTGAAACCGATGGTCCTCGGCGGTCCCGGCAACGCTCACACCCTCGCGATGCGCGTCCGGGACGAGGGGATCGAACCCGTGGTCACGACGACGGTCGACGCCGTCGTCGCGCGGACCGCCGCGGTCCACGTCGCCGCCGCGATCCCGAACGTGTCGCCCTGCGGCCTCGCGACCGCGGACCTGCTCGCCGAGGACCTGGGTCCGGACCCCGCGCCCGTCTCGGACGGGGGGATCTCGGTCCCGCAAGACCCCGGACTCGGGGTGGACCTCGCGGAGGAGTGGTCGTGACGCTGCCGGGCCCCGAAGAGTGGCCGGCCGAGAACCCCGTGTCGGACCCGTCGGTGGACCTCCTCCGACAGCGGGCGAAAGCGACGCCCGACGCGACCGCTCTCGTCGACGTCAATACCGATACCACGTGGACCTACGGGGAGTTCGACGAGCGCGTCGCCGCGACGGCCGCGCGACTCGACGCGGTGCTGGACGGAGCGGGGGGCGACAGCCGCGTCGGACTCCTGTTCGGGACGCGACCCGCGTTCCCGCGGCTGTACTTCGCGGTCCGGCGTCTCGGTGCGACCGCCGTCCCGCTGAACCTCGCGCTCGCCCCGGAGACGCTGCGGTCACAGGTCGCGCGCGCCGAGACCGACTGTCTGGTCTGCGCGAGCGACACCGCGGGTCTCGCCGCCGATATCGCTCCGTCCGGCACGTCGGTCGTCTCGGTCGATCCCGCGGGTCGTGATCCGGGCCGGTCGCTGCGTGACGTGCCCCCTCCCGGGACGGTCGCCGCGCGGGAACGTCCGCTCGACGACGACGCGCTCGTGATGTTCACCTCGGGGACGACCGGAGCTCCGAAAGGCGTCCGACTGACCCGCCGAAATCTGGTCGCGAGCGCCGTCGGCTCGGCCTTCCGTCTCGGCGTCGAGCCCGGCGACCGCTGGCTGGTCTGCCTCCCGACCTACCACATGGGCGGGCTCGCGCCGCTGGTCCGGTCGACGCTCTACGGCACGACCGCCGTCCTCCAGCGCGATTTCGACGCCGACGCGACGGCCGACGTGATGGACGAGTTCGGAATCACCGGCGTCTCGCTCGTCCCGACGATGTTGACGCGCCTGCTCGACGCCGGCTGGACGCCGTCCGATACCGTGCGGTTCGTCCTGCTCGGGGGCGCGCCGGCCGCGCCCGACATGCTCGACCGCGCGCTGGCGCGGGGAGTTCCTGTCTACCCCACCTACGGGCTGACCGAGACGGCCTCGCAGGTCGCGACAGCGACGCCCGAGGAGGTGACCGCGGACACCGAGACGGTCGGGCGACCGCTCCGCGGGACCGACGTGTCAGTGCTGAGTGCCGACGGCGACCCCGTCGAGACGGGCGAGGTGGGCGAACTCGTGGTCGACGGCCCGACCGTCACGCCGGGTTACCTCGACGCGGAACACACGCGGGCCGCGTTCGGCCCCGCGGGACTCCACACCGGCGACCTGGGCCGCGGGGACGAGGACGGCAAGCTCTGGATCGAGGGGCGCGCCGACGACCGGATCGTCACCGGCGGCGAGAACGTCGCGCCCGAACGCGTCGCGGCCGCCGTCCGCGAACATCCGGGCGTCGCCGACGTGGCCGTCGTCGGCGTCCCGGACGAGGAGTGGGGCGAGCGCGTCGCCGCGCTGGTCGTCCGGGAGAGTGACGCGGCACCGGCCGACCCGACCCCCGACCAACTGCGCGAGTTCGTCCGCGACGACCTCGCCGACTTCGCCGTCCCGAAGACCGTCGCGTTCGCGGACTCGCTCCCGCGCACCGCGTCCGGAACCGTCGACCGAGAGGCGGTCGTCGCGCGTCTCGCGGATGCCGGGGAGTGACTGCACAGCCCCGATCGACCCCCTCCGCCGCGGGGTTTAATCCGGCCCGTCGCCTATCCCGACTCGTGTGTACGCTCGTCTTCGCCTGGCAGGTGTTCGCCGACGCGCCGGTCGTCGCGGCGGCCAACCGCGACGAACGCCTCGACAGAGAGTCCGAGCCGCCGTCGGTCGTCGATAGCGAGCCGCGCGTCGTCGCGCCGACCGACGCAGAGGCCGGCGGCACCTGGATCGGCTACAACGAGCACGGCGTCTTCGTCGCGATAACGAACCGCTGGACCGGGAACGACGTCGACGGCGAGCGCTCGCGCGGCCTGCTCGTCCGCGACGCGCTCCGCCAGCGGAGCGCCGAGGACGCGACCAGACTGGTCGAGCGCGAACTCGACGACCGGCAGTACGCGGGGTTCAACCTCGTCCTCGCCGACGAGCGCGCCGCGCTCCTCGTCGAGTGGGACGGCGAGACGCGCCGCGTTCGCAACTTCGATCCGGGGGTTCACGTCGTCGTCAACGTCGGCGCCGACGGCGACTACGTCATCCCGGTCTCGCGTCCGGACGCGGGCGAGAGCCAGGCCGCCAACGCCGACAGCGTGGGCGCGGCCCTGCAGGTGGAACCGGGCGAGTCGAGCACCGCGTGGCTCGATCGCGCGGCGGACGTGATCGCCGACCACGACTACGGCGTCTGCGTCCATGGAGACGGGTTCGGCACGCGCTCGTCGTCGCTGATAGCGGTCGGGACCGAGGGCGCCCGCTATCGGTACGCGGACGGGCCGCCGTGTGTGACTGACTATCAGGACGTCGACAGCCAAATTTAAACGGCGCTGACCCGGTACGTACGGATATGGCTGCTGCCGAGGACGACCTCAACGACGACGAGCGCGCGGGGCTGGAACTCATCCGGGAGACGGGCGGGATCCACCAGAGCGACTTCTGGAAGAAACTCGACGTGAGCTCCCGGAAGGGCAGTCGCATCGCCGAGTCGCTGGCCGAAGACGACCTCATCCAACGCGAGGACACGGTCTACAACGGCCACAACACCTACTACCTCACGCCCGCGGCCCGCGACCTCGATTTCTCCCTGCTCATGGCGGGCGACCAGCTCTCGCCCTTCATCGGCGACGAAGAGGTCGACGCCCACTCCGACACCTTCTCCCAGTGGGTCATGAACCTCGCCTACGAGGAGTGAGTCGCGGGTCCGCAGCCGCCGGACCACGTCGCGACGAAGCGATCCCCATTCGATCACTAATCAGTGGAATTACGACGCTAAATCGCTGATTATCCGATAGATACGGTACGGAAGAGGGCTCTCGACCGGCGGTTTCGACTCAATACTTTTTTGCGACTGGAGTGACCCGCGGGTATGGAAGACGAAGCAAAAAGCGAACGGCCACTCGGGCCCGGGGTCGGGTCGCCGGGTTCGACCGAGACGGTGCCCGGGACAGACGTACTGGAACCCGGCCACGTCTATCAGACGCGCGCAGACTCTCGCTTCGGCGGGGGCCAGAGGTGAGTCATGGACCGAGACGACACAAGCGATGCCGTGACCGGGAACAACTCCGACGCGGTCCGCGAACACGGCCCCGCTTCGAGCGCGAAGACGCCGACGACACCGATCGCCCAGCGACACTTCGACCCCGACGAGGGCGACGAACTGGCGACGGCGATCGTCTTCGCCCTCGCTGACGCGATGGAAGTGTCTCCGTCGGAAGTGACCGATCCGCCGCTCTACGATGCCGTCGACGTGACCGCGCTGGAGAACACCTTTTTCGGTCCGCGGACGGTCACCGAAACCGAGCGCCAGGGTGTCGGAACGGTCGAGTTCCGGTACGCGGACTATCTGGTCCGCGTCAGGAGCGACGGCTGGATCCAGATCCATTCCGCGATCGAGACGTAGCTGACCGTCCGAGCTCGCGAAAAGCGAGTCGCCGTTTCGCCCGCGGCCCGGGCCGAGTCAGTCTTCGAGCGCGTCTGCGATGCGGCCGAGTTCGCGGCGCACGTCGTGGACTTCGTCGCGGAGCTTGCGCATCTCGCGGGTGAGTTCCTCGTTGTCCGAACTCTCCTCGCCGCGACCGCCGGGGCCGCCCGGACCGGCGCCGGGACCGCCGCCCATGCCGGGCCCGCCGCCGCCCATCATGCCGCCCATCATCTGCGCGAACGGGTTGCCGCCACCGCCGCCGCCCATGCCGGGCCCGCCGCCACCGCCCATCATCTCCTCCATGCGCTCCTCGCGGCTCTTCTCCTCGCCGTCTTCGCCCTCTTCAGCGCGCTGCTGGCGGATCTCCTCGACGCGCTCGCGGAAGGACGTGGTCTCCTCGTCGCCCTCGCTCCCGCCGGCGTCGGCGTCCTCGGCGGGTGTCTCGTCGGCCGCTTCCTCGCTCTCCGATGGGTCGTCGTCTGCCATACCCCGGCTTCGCGGTCCCGCCCCTAAATGGTTGTCGTAGGCGAGACAGCGGTCCCGGGTCGCTCCCGGGCCGCGTTCGCGTTCCCACCGCCTCGAACCGTCACCCGAACGCGCCGAGACTCGACTGGCGGTCGGGACCGGCTCCGCCCGTTTCGAGGTCGTAGCCGACGAGATCGCGCATGTCGACCGCGTAGGTGCTCCCGCCGTTGTCGAGGACGAGCACGCGCCCCTGTGTCCCGCGGACCGTCCCCGCCGCCAGCGTCTCGCTGACCGGCCGATCGGTGAGGTCCAGACCGTAGTCGAAGTCGAAGGTCTCGATGGGGTCGAAGTCGGCGAGCAGCGACTCCCACGCCGCGTCGTCCACGGCCATGTGGATCCCTTCGATCTTGGTCGGAACGCGGACCCGGTCGCCGACCTCGGTCGCGATCTCGGCCTCGATCTGCCGGGCGACGCGCCCGTCGTTGACCGTTCGGAGGTGCGCGGCGCGGTCGGCGCCCTGCTCGCGCAGTCGCGTCTCCAGGCGCCACGAGCGCGTGACGCCCACCTTGAACGTCGCCGGCGCGAACGCCGCGAGGTATATCGCGTGTTCCTCGCGGCAGGACTCGAGCGGGAGCGAGCACTCCCCCGTACAGCGGGCGCAGGGCCAGCGGTCGGTGTGTCGGTCGCAGTACGGTGCCTGCGGTCGGTCACAGAGCGTGTGGCCGCCCTCGTCCCACACGCCGGCGCAGTGGCGCTCGCCGAAGCCGTAGTCGAGTTCGGTTCCGGGGTCGAGCGACACAGGCGACACCTCGCCGTCGCTGGCGAGGAGCAGGGCTGGCGACCCGTCGACCCCGGCGTCGTACCCGACGACTTGCACGCGCGTCGGTTCGCAGTCGGCGAGTAAAGGCGTGCCGTTCGCGTCCGGGACGCGATCGGAAGACCGGGAGAGGCCACGGGAGCGGGACGGACTGTCGTTCTGGGCGAACCGTGTGGCGGGTTTATCCGTGGGGCACCCGTCGATCCGTGCGAGGGACACGCATGCCGGAGCTACAGTTCACGAGTCCAGCGTTCGAGGACGGGGGACCGATACCGGCGGAGTACGGATACGCCGAGCGCAACGTCAACCCGCCGTTCGAGATCAGCGGCGTGCCCGCGAGCGCCGAAACGCTCCTGCTCGTCGTCGACGACCCCGACGCGCGCGAACCCGCCGGGAAGATCTGGGACCACTGGGTCGTCTGGAACGTCCCGGCCGACACGGGATCGATCCCCGAAGACTGGGACGCCGCGAGCTCGGGTGCGACGGAGGGGCAGAACGACTACGGCGAGAGCGGCTGGGGCGGCCCGAACCCCCCGGACCGCGAACACACCTACCGGTTCCTGCTCTACGCGCTCGACGACCGGCTCGAACTCCCGTCCGACGCGACCAAAGACGACGTCTACGACGCCGCCGAGGGAACCGTCGTCGGCAAGGCCAGCCTCGAAGGGACGTACGCGCCCTGACCGGTCGAGCCGGGACCGGTCGGCGGGCCGCGGTCGAGCGGGCTCAGGCGTCGAGCAGTTCGCGAACCGACCGCCGGACGGCGTCGTCGCTCGACCCGCTGGGCTCCCAGCCGAGCGCCGAGAGCTTCTCGATCGAGAGTCGCATCCGCGGCACGTCACCGACCCAGCCACGGTCGCCGCCGGTGAACTCGTACTCGGGGTCGAGGCCCATCTCGTCGGCGACGATGTCGGCGATGGTCGTCACCGACGTGGTCGTCCGCGTCCCGAGGTTGTAGGCGTTGAAGGGCGCGTCGGCGTGTTCGACGACGTGGCACATCGCGTCGACGCAGTCGTCGATGTGCATGTAGGACTTCTCCTGGCGGCCGTCGCCGAGGATCGTCAGGGAATCGGGGTCGTCGCGGAGCTTGTCGATGAAGTCGGGGATGACCGCGCCCAGCTGGAGACGGGGCCCGACGATGTTGGCGAACCGGAACGTCCAGACGGTGAAGTCGTGGCTGTGAGCGTAGACCGACAGCAGGCTCTCCTCTGCGAGCTTGCTCGCGCCGTAGATGCTGATCGGCTCGAGCGGCGCGTAGTCCTCGGGAGTGGGACGGGGCGCCTCGCCGTAGACCGTCGAGGAGGAGGTGAAGGCGATATCGGTGACGCCGACGTCGTGCATGCGCTCGACGACGGTCTCGGTCAGGCGGTTGTTCGCTCGGAACTGCGAGATGTCGTCGCGCGCGGCGTTCTTGTCGGCGGCGAAGTGGAAAACGCCGTCGACGTCTTCGGTGATCGCGTCGGCGGCCACGTCTGGGTCGCCCAGGTCGCCGCTGACCGTCTCGACGCCGTCGGGGAGCCAGTCGCGCTGGCCGTTCGAGAAATCGTCGACCGCGACGACCTCGTTGTCGTCGACGAGCCGTTCGCAGAGGTGCGATCCCACGAAACCCGCGCCGCCGGTGACGACGAGTCGCTGATCCGAGAGTTCCATAGCGGAAGCACCGCCGTCAGCGATATGGTAGTTCCGGTCGCGGTCATTTCGCGGTGGTGTTCCATCACCCTCCAGCGCGGCGGTGTTCTCCTACCCGCCCAGTCCGGAACGCTCCTAAGCGGTGGGCCGCTATCGAGTCGCAATGACCGACGACGCCGAACTCGCCGTCCTCCGACTCGGACATCGGCCCGGCCGCGACGACCGGATGACCACGCACGTGGGGCTGACCGCACGCGCCCTCGGCGCCGACCGGGTCGTCTTCGGCCCGCGCGCGTCGAGCGCCGCGGACACCGTCCGCGATATCACCGACCGCTTCGGCGGCCCCTTCGGCGTCGAAGTGACCGACGCGCCGAAAGGCGTCATCTCGGACTGGAGCGGCCGCGTCGTCCACCTCACGATGTACGGACTCCCGGTACAGGAAGTCGAGGGCGAGGTCCGCGAAACCCATCGCGAGGCGGGCGAACCACTGCTCGTCGTCGTCGGCGCGGAGAAAGTCGACTTCGACGTCTACGAGCGCGCCGACTGGAACGTCGGCGTCACGAACCAGCCACACTCCGAGGTGGCCTCGCTCGCCGTCTTCCTCGACCGCCTGTTCGAGGGGGCGGAACTCGACGCCGAGTGGCCCGACGCGAAGCGCCGCGTCGTCCCGAAGGAGACCGGGAAGAAAGTCGTCGAACCCGACGGGGAGTGAGCGACGACCGGGTGCGGAACGCGGGGCCACCGGCCGCGTCGCGAGTGCGAGTCCGGGACACGGGGCGGTCGCTCCCGATGGTTTTAACCGCGTGACGGTCCGAGAAGGAGCCAATGGCTTTTGACGAACTTCTGGAGGATCCGGTGATACAGAAGTACCTCCACGAGCTGGTCGGTCCGAAGGGAATGCCGGTGGCGGCGGCGCCGCCGGACGGCGAGGTGACCGACGAGGAACTCGCCGAGGAGTTGGGGCTGGAGCTCAACGACGTCCGTCGCGCGCTCTTTATCCTCTACGAGAACGACCTGGCGAGCTACCGCCGGCTCCGCGACGAGGACTCCGGGTGGCTCACCTATCTCTGGACCTTCGAGTACGAGAAGATTCCCGAACAGCTCGAAGAGGAGATGTACCGGCTGCTCGACGCCCTCGAGAACCGCCAGGAGTACGAACTCGACCACGAGTTCTACCTCTGTGAGGTCTGTGGCATCCGCTTCGAGTTCGGCGAGGCGATGGAGTTCGGCTTCGAGTGTCCCGAGTGCGGCAACCCCGTCGAGGCGCTCGAGAACACGCGTCTCATCGACTCGATGGACGACCGCATCGCGGCGCTGCGGGACGAACTGAACGTGGAACACACGGAAGCCTGATGGTCGTCCTCGCCACCAAGTGCTACGTCGGCGGCGACGCCCACGAGCGCGCGATGGACTCCCTGCGATCGCAGGTCGGCAACGCGATCGGCGACCTCGACGTCGAGTTCGCGGTCGGGCTCCGCGACGACAACTTCCCGACAGTCACCGTCGAGGGCCCCGACGAGGTCGCGGCCCGCAACGCCCTCGCCGAGGAGTGGGGCGAACTCACCCCCCAGCACGAGGAGGGATCGGTACAGGTCGGCACCCTCTCGTCGTGGGACGACGACGGCTTCGTTCTCGACACCGGGTTCGGCAACGAGGTCCGCATCCCGTCAGCGGGGATCGGGCTGGGTCAGGGCTCTCCGGATCAGATACGCACGCGCTTCGGCCTGGTCCAGCACCTGCCGCTCCGGTTCGTCGCGGGGCCGGAGCCGGAACTGGCCGAAGCCGAACGCGACCGCCTCTACGAGTGGACGCGGGGCACCGGACGGGTGAACGTCAACTCCGCGACACGGGCCGAAGTGCGGGCGACGGTGAACCGCGCCGGGCACGCCCAGGACATCGTCACCGTCGAGCGCCTCGGGCTGCTGGAACAGAGCATCGTCTGCGGCGAGGGGACCGACCCGCCGGGGCTGCTGTCGAGCATCGGGACGTACATGCAATCGGAGCTGCTCTGTGTCGTCCCATGAGGCGTCGGCTGGCCGCGCTCGGACTGCTCCTCGCGCTCGTCGCCCTCGCGGGCTGTTCGTCGGTGTTCGGCGGCGGCCCGAGTGACGCCCAGCTCAACGAGAACGCCAGCTACGAGTGGGACACCAACGCGACGACGACCATCTCGCTGTCGCGCTCTTCCTTTTCGGCGGTCGTCACGGTCGAGAACAGGTCCTGGGTCAAGCTCTACCGGTCGGGCGCGCTGGGCGACCAGGACCCGCTGTCGATCAGGGCCCTGCGGTTCCGGTACCCCAACGGCACGGTCGTCAGGGCGAACGAGTCGTCGATGGACGTGAACGCGGGCGGCTCGAAGACGAACGTGACGCTCCCGATGGCCGGCGGGCAGGTGGCCTTCAAGGCCAGCCGCCCGACCGGCAAGCGCTTCTCGACGCCGCTTTTCGTCGAGGGCAAACACAGCATCGAGGCGACGATGCCGCCCGGGGCGCGGGTCGGGATCCCGTTCCTCTCGCAGGTGTCGCCCGGCGCGGACGACCGCTGGGTCGAGAACGGCCGCATGACCGTCCGCTGGGACCGCACGTCGAACGGTCCGCTCGTGCTGCGGTACTACCTCCAGCGCGACATCCTCATCTTCGGCGGCCTCGCGGTCGTCCTGTTGCTCGTCGGCGTCGGGGGCGTCGCCTACTACCTCCGGCAGATCCGGACGCTGGAACGGCGGCGCGAGGAGATCGGTCTCGACGTCGATATCGAGGACGACGACTTCGACGACGACCCGCCGCCGGGGATGCAGTAGCGCGCCCCGACCGCTTTCGCTCCGGACCGGGTCGGCGACCGACCGGCCTATTAGTCGTCGGGCCCCTACCGGAGGTATGCGCGTGGCTATCGTGACGGTCGGCGACGAACTGCTGGTCGGTGACACCGTCAACACGAACGCCGCCTGGCTCGGCGAGCGCCTCCACGAGCGCGGCGTGGCCGTCGAGCGCGTCGCGGTGTTGCCCGACCGCGTCGCCGACATCGCCCGCGTCGTCAACGAGTTTCGGGCCGAGTACGACGCCGTCATCGTCACCGGCGGTCTCGGACCGACTCACGACGACCTGACGATGGACGGGGTCGCGGCCGCCTTCGGCCGCGAGGTGGTCGAGAGCGAGGACGCCCTCGAATGGCTCGAATCCGAGGGCGGCTACGCGGCCGACGACCTCGCCGAGGGGACAGCCGACATCCCGGCCGGCGCGCGGATGCTCCCCAACCCCGAGGGGGTCGCGCCGGGCTGTGTCATCGACGGCGTCTACGTCCTCCCGGGCGTGCCGGGCGAGATGAAAGCGATGTTCGAGACGGTCGCCGAGGAGTTCGAGGGCGAGCGCCAGTACGTCGAGACGGTCGACGTGGACGAACCCGAGAGCGCGCTCCTGGAGCGGTTCGCACAGCTCAGAACCGAGTTCGAGGTCACCGTCGGGAGCTATCCCGGCGAGTTCGTCACGGTGAAGATTCTGGACTCCGACGAGGCTCGCGCCCGCGAGGCCGCCGACTGGCTCCGCGAGCGCGTCGACCAGCCCGAGTGACTGTCGCGTCGACTCCCGGGAACCGATTGCGGGTTACCGATACAGCGACTTGAGCCACAGCGCGGTCAGCGCGGCCCCGCCGACCAGGACCGCGTATCCCGCCGCGTTGATGAGCCCCGTCTGGACGCCCTCCTGCAGTAGTACGGACATACCCGCGAGTAGACTCTCGCCCGAATTAAAACCGTGCGGATCGCTGTCGGCGGGCGAGGGCGGAGTCTCCCGTCGTCTCGAGAGCGTTCCGGAGACAGGCCGCTTTTGCTCGCGGGACCACTACACCCGGTAATGCGACGGATCGGCTTCGTGGTGAACCCGGTGGCCGGGCTGGGCGGTCCGGTGGGGCTCAAAGGGACGGACGGGAAGGTCGCGGAGGCGCTCGAACGGGGCGCGGAGCCGCGGGCCGGGGAGCGCGCCCGCGCCGCGCTCGACGCGCTCGCCGAGACGGGCGCGGCCGTCGAACTCTACACGGTCGCGAGAGCGATGGGCGCCGACGCCACCCGAGCGGCTGGCTTCGACCCGGTACTCGTGGGCGGTCCGACAGAGGACCCCGACGCGGCCGGGGTCGATGCCAGCGCCGAAGACGAGGATCTCACTGGGACCACCGCCGCGGACACGCGCCGCGCCGTCCGGGCGTTCGTCGAGCGCGACGTGGACCTGATACTCTTCGTCGGCGGCGACGGCACGGCCGTCGACGTGGCCGAGACGCTCGCCGACCTCGACAGCGAGGTCCCGATACTGGGTGTCCCCGCGGGCGTCAAGATCTACTCGTCGGTCTTCGCGGTCCGGCCGCGAGCGGCGGGCACCATCGCGGCGACGTTCTCCGACGTCGAGACGGGCGAGGTCAACGACGTCGACGAGGACGCGTATCGCGCGGCCGAAGTCTCGACGGAACTGCGGGCGATCGCGACGACGCCGGTCGCCGAACAGCGCCAGGCCGGCAAGCAACTGGGCGGGGGAACCGTCGCGACGCTCGCGGAAGGGTTCGCAGAGGAGGTCGACCCCGACGCGACGTACGTCCTCGGTCCCGGGAGTACGGTCGGCGCGATCAAGGGGGAACTGGGCTTCGACGGGTCACCCCTCGGCGTCGACGTCTGGCGGGACGGCGAGGTCCTCGTTCTCGACGGGAGCGCCGAGGATATCGAGGCCGCGCTCGGCGACCGGAACGTCGTGGTCGTCTCCCCCATCGGCGGGCAGGGGTTCGTCTTCGGGCGCGGCAATCAGCAGATCTCCCCCGCAGTGATCCGTCGGTCGGAGGTCGAAGTCGTCGCCTCCCGCGCCAAACTCGACGGCCTCGACGCGCTCCGCGTGGACACCGGCGACGCCGACCTCGACGCGGAGCTCGCGGGCTGGTGTCGCGTCCGCGTCGGTCGGTACGAGCGGCGCCTGGTTCGCGTCGAGTGATACCGCGGCGCAGAAATCACGCCTCCGTACTGCTCTCGACATGCCCGCAGTCCTGCAATCAACAATTTCTCCCTCGTATAATTTATTCATAAACAGCCGACTGGACGTTCGTCCATTATGTGTAATACCAACTGTGAAGATCGGACCCAGTGTATAGACAACATTAAGGTCTGGGACGAATAACCAAGGACATATGGAAACCAGGAAAGTCCAGCGGCTGGGTCCGTCGACGCTCGCGATGACCCTGCCCGCGAAGTGGGCGCAGGAACACGGCGTGGAGAAAGGTGACGAGGTGTCCCTCCGGATGGGTGGGAAGGGGACGCTGACGGTCATGCCGGAGTCGGTCCAGGGCGAGGAGTCCGAGGCCGTCATCTACGCGGACAACCTCAACGCCGACGCGCTCGAGCGCGCGATTCTCTCGCAGTACGTCCTCGGCCGGCGCATCATCCACGTGGAGTCGCCCGACGACGAGACGCTCGACAGCACGCACATCAACGCGGTCTACAACGCCGAGACCCAGCTCATGGGCCTGGGCGTCGTCGAGGAGACCCCCGACCGGATCGCGATCCGCTGTTCGGTCGACCCCGAGGACTTCTCGCTCGACAACCTCCTCGCGCGCCTCGAGAGCACCGGCTCGACGATGCGAAACGAGGCGATCAAGGCGCTCGCGCACGGCAATCCCGACCTCGCCCAGCGCGCGCTGAACCGGGAGCGCCAGGCGAACAAGATCTTCGTTCTCCTCCTGCGGCTCATCTTCACGTCCTACCAGAACCCGAACCTCGCCCGCGCTGTGGGCCTGGACGACGGCTTCCCGCTCATCGGCTACCGCTCCATCGCGAAGAACCTCGAACTCACCGCCGACAACGCCGAGGACATCGCCGAGATCGCCCTGGAGACCGAGGGTCACTCGCTGGCCGTCGACTCCTCGACCATGCGGCGGATCCGCGAGTTCACCGACCAGGTCAACGAGATCACCGAACTCGCCGTCGAGTCCGCGGTCGACCGCGACTACGACACCGCCATCGAGGTCCGCGAGATGTTCGCGGAGATCGGCGACCGCGAGGCGGAGATCCTCTCGGACCTCGACGAGATGTCGAACGAGGACCTCCTCAGCGTCCGCGAGGTGCTCGTCAGCCTCCAGCAGACCGCCCAGTACGCCGTTCGAAACGCCGAGATCGCGACGAACCTCGCCCTCAACGAGGAGTCCGAACACACGAAAATCGAGTAGGCGACGCGTTCTGGAGGAATCTGCGGCGCGCTCTTTTCACCGCGGGCGGTCGGTGCCAGCCCGAATGAGTTAAGTGACGACTCCCGGAACGTCGTGACATGAGCGAGACTGTCGCGCGGACGGACATGGGCATCGGGCTGGCGATGTTTCTCGTCGTTATCGCGATCGTCGGCGCGGCCGGGATGTACGTCGCCGCGAGCGACCAGGTCGTCGCGGGCTGGAGCTTCGCCGGCGCGATCATCGCGGGGTCGCTGGCCATCGTCGCGATCCACCTCTACGGCGGTCGCGGCAACTGAGACCGACGAGGAGAGTAACAAACCGTTAAGGGCGTCCGTCGCCTAGCGAGAGGTATGAGCGAACTCGGCGAGGAGGACAGGGAGATTCTGGAGTACCTGCGCGACAGCGTCTCGCGGGGGCAGAGCTACTTCAGAGCGAAGAACATCGCCGACCAGATCGGCCTCTCCTCGAAACAGGTCGGGGCCCGACTGCCGAAACTCGACGACGAGTCCGACGACATCGAGATCGAGAAGTGGGGACGCGCCCGGTCGACGACCTGGCGCGTGACGCTCGGCTGATCCGGCGTCGACGATACCGAGATTTTTGTGCGATTCGGCCGTTGCCGAACGTGATGACCGTCCCGATACGATGGACGTTCGAGTCACCGGTCACGCACGGGCACGTCTCGCAGCGAAAGCGGGGTGACCGCTCGCCGTGAAGCTCGCGCTCGCACAGCTCCGCGTCGAACCGGGCGACGTCGATGGGAACGTCGAGCGAGCGCTCGACGCGGTCTCGGCGGCCGCGGCCGACGGCGCGGATCTGGTCGCGCTCCCCGAACTGTTCACCGTCGGCTACTTCGCGTTCGACCTGTACGACCGCGCCGCCGAGGGGCTGGACGGCCCGACGCTCGCCGTGCTCGCCGACGCCGCCGCGGACCACGACGTGGGCCTCCTCGCCGGCAGCGTCGTCGAGGACCTGGCCGCGAGTCGCGCGGCGGGCATCGACACCCCTGCCGAGGAAGGGCTCGCAAACAGCGCGGTCTTTCTCGACCGCGACGGGACGCGGCGAGCGGTCTACCGCAAACACCACCTCTTCGGCTACGGGTCGGCCGAGCAGGAACTCCTCACCCCCGGCGAGTCGCTCCCGACCGTCGAATTCGGGGACCACGTCGTCGGGATGACGACCTGCTACGACCTGCGGTTCCCGTCGCTGTACCGCGATCTGGTCGACGCGGGCGCGACCTGCGTGCTGGTCCCGAGCGCGTGGCCGTATCCGCGGGTCGAACACTGGAAACTGCTCCCGCGAGCGCGGGCCGTCGAGAACCTCTGTTTCGTCGGCGCGGTCAACGGCGTCGGCCGGTTCGAGGACGCGGAACTGCTCGGCCGCTCGGCGGTCTACGACCCCTGGGGGACCACGCTCGCGAGCACCGGCGACGAGGCGGGTCTGGTGACCGCCGAGGTCGACCGCGAGCGAGTCGACGAGGTGCGCGCGGAGTTCCCCGCGCTCGAAGACCGGCGAGCGTAGCGGACGGCGGTCCGCGGGTCTTGCCGGCAGACACGAAGTTTATGACCCTGGGGGAGTTACGCCTATCCGCCGGCGACGACGCTTTTCACGTCACAGCCGGCGAATCCGCGCTCGGCCAGGCCACGTCGACCCACTTCCCGTCCGGACGGGAACTCCCGGTCGTCTCATCGTCCTCACCTCGCCTCTCGCCTTTCGCGCCTCACAGCCACGACGTCGAGCGGCGAGGCCGTCACTCGTCGTCCCCGGTCTTGATCTCCGCGGAGAGGCCCTGGGCCATCTCGATGTCTTTCGAGTTGTTGAGCGTCCACGCCGTACGCTCGGTGACGGCCTCGATGACTTCGCGGGCGCTGGGCGAGCCCTTGCCCGACTTCTTCACGCCGCCGAAGGGCAGCTGGACCTCCGCACCGATACACGGGAGGTTGCCGTACGCGAGGCCCACCTCCGCGTTGTCGCGGTAGTAGTTGATCTGCCGGTAGTCCTCCGAGACGATGGCGCCAGCGAGCCCGTACGGAACGTCGTTGTGGATCTCGACGGCGCGCTCGATGTCGCCCGAGTACTCGATCAGCGCGACGTGGGGACCGAACACCTCCTCGTGGATGCATCTGAGGTCGGGGTCGTAGTCGACCTCGTAGACGAACGGGCCGACCCAGTGACCGCTCTCGTGACCGTCCGGGATCTCCTCGGGGTCGAGTTCGGCCCGGTCGACGAGGACCTTCGCGCCCTCCTTCCGTGCGAGGTCGTTGTACTTGCCGAACTTCTCGACCTGGCCCTCGTCGACGACCGGCCCCATGAAGGTGTCCTCGTCCAGCGGGTCGCCGACGGCGACCTCCTCGGCGAGCGAGACGAACTCCGATTTGAACTCGTCGTACACCTCCTCGTGGACGATCAGGCGCTCGCTGGAGACGCAGCGCTGCCCGGTCGTCTTGAACGACGACATCACCGCCGAGTGGAGGGCCACGTCGAGGTCGGCTTGGTCGGTGATCACGATGGCGTTTTTCCCGCCCATCTCGAGGGCCGCGTCGCGGCCGGGGACGCCGCCGAGTTTCTCGTCTATCTTGTGGCCGACTTCCGCCGAGCCCGTGAAAAGGACCGTTGCGACGCGGTCGTCCTCGACGATGGCGTTGCCGGCGTCGCCGAAGCCCTGGACCACGTTGAAGACGCCGTCGGGAACGCCGGCGTCGGTCATCATCTCGGCGATCGTGTGGCCGCAGAGCGGGGTCTGCTCGGCGGGCTTCCAGACCACGGTATTGCCCTCGACGAGCGTGACCGCGAGGTGCCAGAAGGGGATCGCGACCGGGAAGTTCCACGGCGTGATACAGCCGACGACGCCCTTCGGTTTCCGGCGCATGTAGGAGTCCTTGCTGGCGATCTCGGAGGGAACCACGTCGCCGTGGGGGTGGCGGGCGTTGCCGGCGGCCCACTCGACCATGTGGTAGGCCTCGACCACGTCGGCCCGGCCCTCGCTTATCTCCTTGCCGCACTCGCGCGTGACGATTTCCCCGAGTTCGTCCGTCCGGTCGCGAAGTTCGTGGTAGACGTCCCACAGCACCTCCGCGCGGTCGACGTAGGACATCCCGCGCCACTCCGCGAAGGCGTCCTCGGCGGCTGAGACGGCCGCCTGTACGTCGGCGGGGGTCCCCCGATTGAACTCGCCCAGCGTCTCGCCCGTCGCGGGGTTCTCGCTCGCGAACGTCTCCTCGCTCTCGCCTGTGGTCCATTCGCCGTCGATGTAGTGCGGGTGGGCCCCCTGGAACTGGTCGCTCATGGTTTTCGTCACTGGCAAATATTGCGCGCGCTCCCTCAAAAAGCCATCCGGTCTCGGCAGTGTATTCGCGACGGAGACGGGGGTCGGAAGCTTGACCGGTAATATCGTTTCATAAACACTATGGCGGCGAGACGCGGACGAATGCTCATGGCGAGCGACGGCGAGACCGGCCTCCTGACACGTCGGACCCTCCTCCGCGGCGGCGCAGGGGCAGGGGCTGTGGCCGGGCTCGGCGGCGTCGGGGCGTGGGCGCTGTACGATCCGGAACTGCCGACGGCGCCGGAACCGGATTCGGGGACGTGGCCGCTCCAGCGGCACGGGCCCGGAAACACGGCCAGGAACCCGAACGCGGACCCGCCCGCGTCGCCGAGCGTCCGGAGTGTCGACGTCCCCGGCCGGCCGCAGAACGTGGTGGTCGGCGGCAGCACCGAGCGGTACGTGCTCGTCGGCGGGTGGGACGGGGTGAGCGCCCACCGGCCGGACGGGTCCGTCGTCTGGGAAGAGACCGCCGACGGACCGGTGGTCGCTGTCCGACCGGGAACAGACATCGCGTACTCGACGCAGAACTTCAGGTCGTTCGCCCTCTCTGACGGCGAATCTCGCTGGCGAACTGACCGGGAGGGGCGGTCTATCGTTCCGATATCGAACGGGACGCTCGTCCCGTTTATCGACGGCGTGGGGGCGTTCGATAGCGACGGAAACAGGCGGTACTATCTCGATCCCGGCGGCGACCAGTGGGCCGCCGGGGCGGCCGTCGCGGACGGCGTCTACCTCACCGATTACGCGTCGGTCGTTCGACTGCGCCCGCCGAGATTCCTCGAGAACCTGCGGGGGAAACCGCCGTCGGTCGCCTGGCGGACCCGACTCGAATCCGACGTGGTCGGGACGCCCGCCGTCGACGACGGAGAAGTGTACGTCCCCGACGAGTCGCTCGAGGGGTACGGGGCGACCGGCGGTGTCGTCTCGTTCACGACAGACGGAAGTCACCGGTGGAGTCGGTCTCTCGGGACACGAAACCACGGACTGGCGGTCGGTCCCGACCGCGTGTACGTCTCGATGGAAATCAACGGTGTCGACGGCGTCGACGACCGGCTCTACGCGCTCCGGCGGTCCGACGGATCGACCGCGTGGACCCGCGCCGACGGCGGCGACTACGAGGACCCCGTCGTCGCTGGCGACACCCTGCTCGCGGCCGGCAACGCAGACGACAATACCGGGGTGTTGCGGGCCCTCACGCTCGACGGCGAGCACCGGTGGACCGTCGAACTCACCGACATGCCGGCCTCCGCAGAACAGGGAGACGAGCGGGCGGTTACTGGTGTCGCTCCCGTCGGAGACCGGGTCTACGCGGTCAGTGTGGACGGGCGACTGCACGTCCTCGAATAGCCGGTGCGGGGCAGAACTGTCGGGTCGCGCCGTAATCCCGACGATTACCGCCCGGGTTCGGGGTCGAGAACGTCGTTGAGCGCCCGACCGAACACGGCGATGGAAACGGCGAACGCGACCAGCGCGACGAGCGGGGCGGTGGTGATCCACCAGTAGGGGAACAGCCCCTCGACGTTGGCGCCGAGGTGGATGGTCTGCCCCCAGGAGACGACCGTCGCGTCCCCCAGCGTCACCTCACCGGTCTCGACACTCACGACGACGAACGAGAGCGCGGCCTCGGTGAGGACGATCGCAGGCACCTGAACCGCGAGCGTCGCCACGATCGGGCGTGCCACGTTGGGCAGCAGGTGGTGCCTGACGACGTGCCAGCGGCTCGCGCCCGAAGCGCGGGCGGCCTTGACGAAGGGACGGTCGCGGAGCGCGAGCGCCTCGTTGCGGACGGTCCGGGCGATCCCGCCCCAGTTCACGACGCCGAACACCGCGACGAGCATCAGCAGGCGGTACTCGGCGTTCCAGTTCCAGAACAGCATGTAGACGATGACCGCCGGAACGGTTCCCAGGATCTCGGCGAACCGCATCAGGGCGGCGTCGACTCGCCCCCCGACGCTCGCCGAGACGAGCCCCAGACTGACACCGATACCGACCAGTAACACGGCCGAGACGACCGCGACTTCGACCGCGGTCCGGGTGCCGAGCAGGACGTACGCGAGCACGTCCCGACCGGCGCGCGTCGTCCCGAGAGGGTACTGCCAGGTCCCGTGACAGTGGCCGTCGGCCAGAGCGCCGACACAGCCCGCGAGGGTCACCTCCGTACTGACCGACATCCAGACCGGCGGCTGGTACCCTCGCGTGAAACGGATCCCGGTCGGCTCGCTGGCGAACAGCGGTGCGACCAGCCCGACGACCAGAAAGGCGGTGGTCACGACCACGGCGGCCAGCGCCGAGGGGTGGCGACGCAGCGCCCGCAAGTACCGGCGAGCCGCCGACAGCGTGCGGACCGTCGCGGCGACCGCCGTCGCGATGGCGAACAGGCTGACCGCGAGCACCCAGTCCATCGGCTCGAGGTCGCCGACGACGGGCAAGGCGTCGCCGCGGAGGTGTTCGACGGAGAAACCGATTCCTGCGAGGAGGACGCCGACGGCGAGGACCGCGGCCGGCCAGTGACGACGGAGGAGTCGGCGCGGGTTCCGGTCTCGACTCAGGTCGGTCTCCTCGACGCGCTCGAAGAGCGGGGGACCGTCGCTCATCGATCCGGGCAATTTGGACACAAACGTTTAAACGATTGTGATCGAAAGGGTCGGACAGTTGTGCCCGTTCGCGCTACCGTTTCGGGCTGGTTCGGAGAGATGGGTCGACGAGAGAGGCAGTCGATTCGGGAGGGACGGCCGTGAACCGCCTCCGACTGGTCGCCGGCCGGGTCGCGGGACTGGTGGTCTCCGTCTGGGCGGTCGTCACGCTGCTGTTCGTCTACTTCGAGCTGACGCCGTACACCGGGTCGGGGGCGGTCGGGCACGAGGACGTCACGGTCCCCGTGTCGCCGGCCGACCCGCTGGCACAGCGGTACGTCGACTGGCTGGCCTGGCTGGTCGGCGTCCCGGACGGCGTGGTCGACCCGATCGCGTCCGCCGCCGGCTACACCGCCGCGTACCTCGTGCCCGCGATGGCGCTGGCGGTCGTCGCGGGGACGGCCGTGCGCGTCTACAGCGTCGCCAGGAACGGCGCGCTGTTCGACCGGTCGCTCGACGCGGCTGCGCTGCTCGGCGTCAGCGTGCCCGCGTTCGCCGTCGCCGTCCTGTTTCGGGAGTTCCTGCTCGTCGAGTACCTCGACCTGCTGGGTCGGATCGGTCTCTACGACACCACCACCGGGCCCCTGAGCGCTGATAACCTGACCGCGGCCGTCTATCCGGGGACGGCGATGTTCGTCTCCCTCACCGCGGTCCAACTCCACCGCGCCGGCGAGGGACTCAGAGTCTACGCCGGCGAGGAGTTCGTCAAGACCGCCCGCGCGAAAGGAGCCGGCGACTGGCGCGTCGGCTGGCACGTCTTTCGCAACACCGCGATAACGCTCGTGTTCGTCCACCTGACGGAGCTGTACGGGCTGCTCGTTGTCGGCGTCTTCACCGTCGAGTACGTCACGGAGACGCCCGGCCTCGGCGAGTTGACCATCGAGGCAGTGCTCGGGGGGAACCTCCCGCTGATACTCGGCATCACGCTCCTCGTCGTCCTGCTGGGCGTCCTCGCGACGCTCGTCCAGGACCTCGCGCTCGCCGCGTTCGACCCGCGAGTGAACGCCGAGAACTGAGCGGAGAGCGGCTCCGGGACCGCTTCGGGAACGGTCGGACGCCTTACGGTCGGACACCCTCCGGTCGACCGTTCTACGACCGCGCGACCACTGACATCGCCGACTCGAAGTGCTCGCGGTCGATCGACACCTCGTCGGCCCTCTCGTTGGCCTCCGCGGGGTCGATCCCCTCTGCGACCTCGCTGATGGCCTGCATCGAGGCCTCGCGGACGACCGCCTCGATTTCGGCGCCGGAGAAGCCGGCCGTGTCGCCCGCGAGTTCGTCCAGGTCGACGTCCTCGGCGATCGGCTTGCCCGCGGTGTGGACTTCGAAGATCTTCCGCCGGGCGGCCTCGTCCGGGTTCGGAACCTCGATGTGGCGCTCCAGGCGACCCGGCCGCAGCAAGGCGTCGTCGAGGACTTCTCGGCGGTTGGTCGCGCCGAGGACGACCAGATCGGGGTTCTCGGCGGCGCTGTCGAGTTCGGTCAGGAGTTGCGAGACGACGCGTTCGGTCACCTCGCTGCTGTCGACGCGCTGGCTCGCGATCCCGTCGATCTCGTCGAAGAAGACGATCGTCGGCGCGGTCTGGCGGGCGCGGTCGAACACCTCTCGGACCGCCTTCTCGCTCTCGCCGACGTAGCGGTCCATCAGCTCCGGCCCGGCGACGCGGATGAAGTTGACGCCGCTCTCGCCGGCGACCGCTCGCGCGAGGAGGGTCTTCCCGGTACCGGGCGGACCGTAGAGCAGGACGCCGGACGGCGGGTCCGTTCCGGTGGCCTCGAACAGCGGCCCGTACTCCAGCGGCCACTCGACCGCCTTCTCGAGGGTGGCCTTCGCGTCGTCGAGTCCGCCCACGTCCTCGAAGGTGACCGTCGGCGACTCTGCGACGTACTCGCGCATCGCCGACGCGTCGACCGACCGGAGCGCGGCATCGAAATCCTCGCGGGTGACCCGCGGCTCGTCGCGGGTCCGCCGGAGCGCGTGCATCGCCGCCTCCGTCGTCAGCGTGTGGAGGTCGGCGCCGACGAACCCGTGCGTGCGGGCGGCGACCCGATCGAGGTCCACGTCCTCGCCCAGCGGCATCCCGCGCGTGTGGACGTCGAGGATCTCCCGGCGCCCGCTCTCGTCGGGGACGCCGATCTCGATCTCCCTGTCGAAGCGCCCGCCGCGGCGCAGCGCGGGGTCGATCGTGTCCACGCGGTTGGTGGCACCGATGACGACGACCTGCCCGCGCTCCTCGAGCCCGTCGAGCAGCGTCAGCAGTTGGGCGACCACGCGGTTCTCCATGTCCGAATCGTCGTCGCGCTCGCCCGCGATGGCGTCGATCTCGTCGACGAAGACGATCGACGGGGCGTTCTTCTCCGCGCGGGCGAACGCCTCGCGCAGGCGCTCCTCGCTCTCGCCCTTGTACTTCGAGACGACCTCCGGCCCGGAGATCACGTCGAAGTAGGCGTCGACCTCGTTCGCCACGGCGCGGGCGATGAGCGTCTTCCCGGTGCCGGGCGGACCGTGGAGGAGAACGCCGCGCGGCGGCGAGATGCCCAGGCGCGTGAACAGCTCCGGCTCCGAGAGCGGGAGCTCGATCATCTCCCGGATCTGGTCGAGTTCGTCGTCGAGCCCCCCGATGTCCTCGTAGGAGACCCCGGTTCGCGACGCGGACTCGGCGGGCGTCGTCTCCCCGTCGCTCGCGGTCGACCCCGCCGCGTCGGAGCCGGCCCCCGAACCCGACCCCGATCCGGCGTCGTCGGCCGGCGCGCCAGCGGCTCCGGTGCTCCCGCCGGTCCGGCGCCCGATATCGCTCCCCTCGATCGGCGGCAGGACGGTGATGTCGGTCGCGTCGGTGATGTGGACGGCGCCGCCGGGGTCGGTGTCTGAGACGGCGAACGCGCCGACGCCGTCGATGTGGACCTCCTCGCCCTGGCGCAGTGGACGGTCGACCAGCGCGCGGCGGACCGCGGCCTCGCGCTGGGCCTGGTCAAGTCCGACGGACTGGGCCAGTCGGACGGTGAGGCTGTCGGCCTCCTGCACCGAGGTCTGCTCGACCGTGACGGTGTCGCCGATGTTCGCGCCGGCGTTGGCGCGCGTGTCGGCGTCGATGCGGATGTACGCGCCCGACCCGCTCTCGGGCCAGGCCTTCGCGACGGTCGGGCGCTCGCCCTCGATGACCAGCGGGTCGCCGCTCAACACCCCGAGCCTGCTCCGGACCGTCTCCGGGACGCGGACGATCCCGCGACCCGCGTCGCGCTTGTTCGCTCCCTCGACGGTCACCTCCATGACGTCGCCGCGCTCTCCCATACGCCCCGTTATCGGGCCGACGGCCTTTACCGTTCCCCCGCGAGGGACAGAACCGTCCGGTCGCGGTCGTCCGGTCCGACGCCGTCACCCGGTCCTGACGGCCCCCGCTCTCGGGAGCGCCCTCGAATCGGAGAAACGCCTTTACCCGCCGGCGTCGCACTAGTTACCATGGTGGTCCAGACCGAGCGCGACGAGATGACCTGGTACAAGTGCGAGGCCTGTGGCCTGATGTTCGACGACCAGTCCGACGCCCGAGCCCACGAGAGCAACTGCGACGCCGAGGAACCGTCGTATATACAGTAGTCCCCGAACGGCCGATCTACTCCTCGGCGACGACTTCGTAACTCCGCTCGCCGAGCTCGTCCTCTTCGAAGACGAACACCCTGCCGTCGACGGCCGCGACGTCCGCGTCGACTTCGACGCGGTGTGATTCGACGCGAGCGACGACGCCGGGGAAGAGACTCTCTTCGTCGCCGTCGTCGACGATCACGCGACCGACGCCGGTCGTCTCGAGGATGTCGTCGTGGGTGTTCAGGTCGTTCACGTAGACGAGGACGCCCTGGGTCTCCGTCGCGTCGGTGACCAGCACGTGGACTTCCTTGCCCGGTGCCGTCCGCACGCTCCCCTCGACTTTCTCCGGGACGCCGCGGTAGAACGCCTCCCGACCGTCGAGGTACTCCACGCTGATCCCGTCCTCGGTGAGTTCGACACCGAGCGTGTCCGGCGGCACGTCGTTGCGCGCGCTCATGGCCCGGCCTACCCGCGGGCGACCCAAAAGCGCGCCGTTTCCCCCGAGACGCCGGGACGGAAGCGCGCCGTTTCCACAGAGGTAAGTACTCCCCGGGGCGATTGGCGCACGATGAAAGGAGCGGCGACGGCGCCGGCCGCCGGCACCGTGTTGAACGCGCTGGCGACGGGGACCGGCTCGGCGTTCGCCATCGACGAGTACACGACGGCGACGGTCGAGCTGGACTCCGGACGCGAGGAGGTGTCCGGCACCGTCGCCGAGGATGCCGACGCCGACACCGCGCTGATCGAGCGATGCGTGACCGCCGTCACGGAGCGCTTCGGCGACGGCGAGGGCGGCACCGTCGAGACGGAGAGCGAGGTACCGATGGCCTCCGGCCTCAAGAGTTCGAGCGCGGCCGCGAACGCGACCGTCCTCGCGACGCTCGACGCGCTCGACGCCGCCGACGAACTCTCCCGCACCGAGGCCTGTCTGCTCGGCGTCGACGCCGCTCGCGAGGTGGGCGTCACGATCACCGGCGCCTACGACGACGCGAGCGCGAGCATGCTCGGCGGCGTCACCGTCACGGACAACGCCGCCGACGAGTTGCTCGCCCGCGAGGAGCGCGACTGGCGCGTCCTCGTCTGGACGCCGCCAGAGCGGTCCTTTTCGGCCGACGCCGACGTCGAGCGCTGCCGGCAGATCGCGCCGATGGCCGACCTCGTCGCCGACCTCGCCCTCGACGGCCAGTTCGAGCGCGCGATGACGGTCAACGGCCTGGCCTTCTGCGCCGCGCTCGATTTCCCCACGGACCCCCTCGTCGCCGCGATGCCCCACGCCCGGGGCGTCTCGCTCTCGGGCACCGGCCCGAGTTTCACGGCCGTCGGCGACCCCGAGGGCCTCGACGCCGTGCGCGACCACTGGGCGGACCTGCCCGGCCGGACGTGGCTGACCGACACCCAGACCGAGGGCGCGACGATCCGATGACGCTCACGCTCGCTCGCTGACACCCGGACCGACCCGCCGACACCCACACAGACCATGACCGACGACCAGACACCGACCGACGACAGCGCGTCGACCGACGGCCCCGGAAGCTACGCCGAGGAGATGGACCTGGACGAACTCCGCGAGGAGATCCAGAACATCGACCGGGAGATCGTCGAACTGATCGCCCAGCGGACCTACGTCGCCGAGACGATCGCCGGGGTCAAAGACGAGCAGGGGTTGCCGACGACCGACGAGGAACAGGAACAGGCCGTGATGGACCGCGCCGGCGAGAACGCCGAGCAGTTCGACGTCGACTCGAATCTCGTGAAGGCCATCTTCCGCCTGCTCATCGAGTTGAACAAGGTCGAGCAGCGCGAGAGCCGCTGAGACACCGAGACTACTCCTCGTCGCTCGGTTCCAGCGGCACTCTCGATACGTCGATGTCCTCGTAATCGTTCTCCGACGAGAGTACGTCCATCCCTCGCGTCTCCGCAGTCGCCGCGTGGAACGCGTCGAACGGCGTCATCCCCTCGTCGTAGTAGTTGACGGCCTTCAGAACTACCTGCTTCTCCTCCTCGTCTCGCACGGGGACGAGTTCGAGCAGGTTCGCCACCAGCGGAACGTAGTCGAACTCGTAGCGTTCTCTGGCGAGGACGAGTTCGAGGTACGAGAACGCCGACGTTTCGACCTCGTACTCGTCGAGTGCTTCCTCCGCCGACCCCTGCAACCAGTCGGAATCCATGGCCAGAGCGAGCAGAAAGTCCGTCTCGACGTACACCGTCATCTATCGGCGTCCTTCTCTCGAGCCTCGGCTTTGGCTTCCGCGTCGATGTCCTCACGGATCTCCTCGACAGACGCATCACGGAGACCGCCTGCCGCCTCGCGGACGACGGCGAGCGGGTCGTCCGAGACTGGAATGAGTTCGATCCTGTCCTCGTAGGTCACGATATGATACCTCTCGCCGTACTTCTCCCGCACCTCCTTGGGGATGTACAGCCGACCCTGCCGGTCCGTCTCCGCTGACATAGAGTGGACTATGGTGGAACAGAACAAGAATCTTACCACTGGCCGAATTTCTATGGTACGGCACAGCTGATTTCGTAGCAATCCATAGTGGCTGTTGTCGAGTTGAACAAGGTCGAACGGCGAGAGAGTCGCTGCGGATCGCTGCCTTCTGCGTTCGGCTACTCTTCGCTATCGGAGTACGAACCGGCTAGCGCGTCCAGCGCCTCGTGACGTTCGGTCGTGTGCGGCGCGGTCAGCGGCGAGACGCTGACGTTTCCGTCCACCACCGCTCGACGGTCGGTCCCCTCGGGGTCGGGAATGTCGCCCTCGGCCATGCGCTCCCAGATGCGGTCGTGGAGCGTGATCCCGTTCCCGTCGCCGCGACTGGCGGTCATCTGATACACTTCGGAGGGGCGGGTGACCGCCATCCCGGCCCGGCCCCACTCGGCGACGGGGGAATTGACGTTGAGGTAGTCGGCCTGCTCGAAGACGCCGGAGCCGCGGGCGCGTTCGACGAGATAGGCCGTCGCGCGCGCGGCCTCGCCGTAGCTCTCGTAGCCCACGTCGACGTCGGTCACGCGGGTGTCCGCGCCGACCGGGACGTACATCGAGACGGCGATGGCGGGCACGTCGAAGAAGGTCGCTTCGACCGCGGCGGAGACGGTGCCCGACCGCCCGAGGACGTACGCGCCGAGGTTCGCGCCCTCGTTGCAACCGGCGACGACCAGATCGGTGTCGGGGACCAGCGACCCGAGGCCGGCGACGACGCAGTCGGCCGGCGTCCCCTCGATGCTGTATCCCAGTTCGTGGTCGTGGACGGTCACGTCGTGGGAGAGGGTGCGACCGACCGCGCTCTTGTCCTCGGCCGGCGCGACGACGGTCACGTCGGCCACGTTCGCGAGAGCGTCGTAGACGGCTCGGAGGCCCGTGGCCTCGATCCCGTCGTCGTTCGTCAGGAGGATCGACGGCTCGTCCATACCATCACTGTCCGCGACAGCGACAAAAGCACACCGGCGTCGTGGCGGCGCGGCGGGTCACGTCGTGCCGGTTCCGACACCCGACCGCTCAGGGCGGGATCCGGTCGACGACCGTCTCGCCGTCGACGACGAGGTTGAACGCGCGCTCGTCGTCGTTCCAGAGGACGAGGACGTTCTCGACCGAGAGCAGGTCGCCGTAGTCGGCCGTCCGGAGGTCGGCGTTCAGCGTCGACTCCTCGGTCAGCACCGCGAAGTGGTCGGCGGTCTGGCTGCCGTCCCCGATCCGGAAGAGGGGGTTCCCGCCCTCCGAGAGGTCGTGGCTCAGTTTCGCGAAGACCGCGTCGACGCGGTTAGTGACGTGCGTCTCGCTGTTCGCGAGCTTCGCCGTCCGCGACTCGTCGAGGGTCAGGTCGTACGTCCGCCGGCCGTCGAGTCGGAGCAGGCTGTAGGCGTACTGGACGTCGACGTTGACGAACTCGCCGGCCCGTGCGTCGCCGGTGTCGTCGCCATCCCCGTCAGCGACGGCCTCGTCCAGCCGCTGCTGGAAGGGCGGGACGGCGACGTCTGGCTGTACGTCGAACGACCAGCAGTCGTCGCTCGGCGCGGCGCCCGGCCACAGCCGGACCGTCGGTCCGTAGACAGTGAACGGTCCGTCGTCGGCGACGGTCCGCTCGACCTCGCGGAGACCGATCGCGGTATTGCGGTCTGCGGGGGCCATCCCGACGACCGTCCCGTCAGCCGCGAGCGCGTCGCCGTAGCGTTCGACGACCGCGGCCGGGTCGTCGAGTTCGCTCAGGACGTTCGAGAACAGTATCAGGTCGAAGTCGGCGTCGGGGGAGAGTCCCCCGGGATCGAACTCCTCGGCGCGCTCGCGGTGGACCGTCGCGTGGAAGTTCCGCCCCGTCTCCGCGAGCATCGACTCGAGCACGTCCGCGGCCGCGCTCGGTTCGACCGCGTGATAGTCCACGAGCGCGTCCTCGGGGAGCAAGTCGTGCAGGCCGAGCGCGGGACCGCCGACGCCGGCGCCCACGTCGAGCACGCGGAGTCGCCGCGGAACGAGCCCCGCACTCGTCAGTTCCGCGAGGACGTACTGCACCGCGGCGTAGTAGTCCGGGAGGTGATAGACGGCGTAGGCCAGCGCGGTCTCGGCGTCGTACTCGACCGCGTTGCCGTAGAGGTAGTCCGTCTTGATAGCGCGGATCCGCTCGCGGATCGCGTCGCCGGACTCGCTCTCGGGCCAGCCCGGGCCGTAGCGCTCGACGAGCAGGTCTTCGAGGGCGCGCCCGCGGGATTCCGGGAAGGCTTCGACGCCGCGGAACGCAGGTGTGACGGGTCCCTCCTCGACCGGGACGAACGTGCCGTCGTCGCGTTCGAGCAGTCCGAGGTCGACGGCCGACTCGCGCAGCACCTGCCGCACCGCCGCGGGATGGGGGCCGCCCTCGACGTACTCGTGGATCTCGTCGGGGTCTATCGGCCGCACCTCGCGGAGGTACTTCGCGTTCGACCGCACGGCCTCGCGCTGCTCGGCGTTCATCGGTCGGCCTCGTCGGATCGTTCGGGCTTTCGCCGGTCCGCCTCGCGATACAGTCGGTCGAACGTCTCGTCGTCGGCGTCGGCGAGCTCGCGGGCCGCGGCGGCAACGTCGCCCGCGCCGTCGAACGCTCGCTGGATGTCGGCGTACACTCGCGGGTCGTTGCCCGTCACCCGGTCGAGCAGGTCGACCAGCCCCGCCGAGACGGGCGTCTGGAACTCCTCGAGCACGTCCTCGGCGGCGAGGCCGAACGCGAGAATGGCTGCGTGGGCGCTCGCCTGGACGGTCTCCATCGCCTCGTCGTGTTCGGTCGCGGTGGTCTCGAAGAGGTCGTTCCCCGCCGCTCGCAGGCCATCGCGGATCCGGTCGGTGACCGGCCCGGTGGCGTCCGGGACCACCGCGACGGTCCCCGGTGCGCTGTCGGCGGCGAACAGCGGGTGGAAGCTCACCCGCTCGCACGTCGGCGCTGCGGCCGTCATCGCCTCGATGGCGGGCCCCATGACGCCGGTCACGTCGACCAGCGCGCGCTCGGCCGTCGCGGCGTGGGCCTCGATCGCCGACCCGATCGCGGGTATCGGCACGGCGAAACAGACCGCGTCGAATCGCTCGTCGGTGTCCATCGCGGCGGCTCGCGCGTCGAGCGCGTCGTCGGCGTCGGTCGCGGCCGCGCGCGCCGCGTCGGCGTCCGTATCGGTGAACGTGACTGTCGGCGGG
>Ga0207851_100134_pt1 | contig 58044 bp, 59 predicted proteins | sample A23E3SouthBayCA_FD_187747 | JGI IMG/M metagenome (GOLD analysis project Ga0207851, IMG submission 187747) | Aerobic enrichment media microbial communities from Eden Landing Ponds, California, USA - A23 E3 (SPAdes) | ecosystem: Environmental > Aquatic > Marine > Unclassified | place: Emeryville... | reverse complement strand
GAGCCGAGGCACCCGCCGAAGAGTGCCGTCAGGGAAACGCCGGCAGCGCGGAGGGCGCGTCGTCGGTCCATCGTGCGCCAGAGGGTCGGCGGCGGGCATCGGTCTTTCGGTGCAACGGGTGACCGCGACGGTTTGGCACCGACCGACCGGCGGCAACCTCTTGAGGCGTCCCCGCGAACTCGCGGCCGTGCTGACGAAGGACCTCCTTCGCGTCTCCCGCGCGGGCGGCGGCTACCACCCGCAGTTCGCGACCCGGGAGGACCGGCCGCTCGCCGCCCGCGTGATCGGCGTGTTTCAGGGCCACGTCGGAGAGCCGCGGCACCGCCTCGACGACGCGCTCTCCGAACTCGAAGGCGAGGCCGACGACTTCAAACTGGTCCGGGGGTTCGCCGCGCTGCTGGAACGCGAGGCGGCCTTCGAGACGCGCGCACCGCTGCCGCCCGAGCGCGTTCGACGCGTCGCGTTCGAGTCCGCCGAGACCGTCGGTGCGGTCGTCGACAGCACGACCCGCGAGACGGCGATCGAATCGGCCGCCGACCGGCTCGGAACCGACGCCGACGCCATCGAGCGATCACTGTACGCCGACCGCGACGTCAACGAGGTGCTCGCGTCGTTCGACGCGCGCTGGGATCCCGCCGGCCTCGTCGAACAGTACAACCTCTCGCTTGCGCAGACGACGCTGTTCGACGCGACGGAGGTACGGATCCGAAGTTCGGATCCGAAGCGACTCGTCTCGGCGGTCAAGCGATTGGGGCTGCTGTACGAGATCCATCGAAACGAGGCCGACGGCGGAGATGGCGGCAACAGTGGAGGCGGCAACGGCGGAGATGACGACGACGGCGATGGCGACGGCGACGGCGACCGCAGCGACCGGGCGACCGAAGAGCGAATGCTCGTCGTCACCGGCCCCGACGCGCTCTTCCGCCGGACGCGTCGCTACGGCACCGCGTTCGCCCGCCTGCTCCGGAGCGTCGCGGCCACCGCCGAGTGGTCGCTGTCGGCGACGATCGACGACCGCGGAACCGAGCGGGAACTGCATTTGGGCCCGGGTGACGTCTCCGTCCCCGACGTCGACCCGGTCACCGAGCCGACCTACGACAGCGGCGTCGAGGCCGACTTCGCCGCGCGCTTTTCGGGTCTCGATCTCGATTGGGAGCTGTCCCGCGAACCCGAACCGCTCGCGGCGGGTGCGCGGGCGATGATCCCCGATTTCGCGTTCGATTACCGACCGGCCGGTGCGAGTGAGAGGACGGACACCGATTCGGACACCCCCTTTCGCGTCTACTTCGAGGTGATGGGCTTTTGGACGCCGGAGTACGTCGAGAAGAAACTGGAGCAGTTCGGCAGCGTCGCCGCCGACGTCGAACTGCTCGTCGCGGTCGACGAGTCACTCGGCGTCGGCGAGGAGATCGCGGCGTTGGATCACCGCGTGGTCACGTTTTCGGGTCACGTGCGCGTCAAAGACGTCGTCGACGCGCTCGGTGAGTACGGGTCCGATCTCGTCGACGCCGCTGCCGAGTCGCTTCCCGACGAACTGAGTCCGGATGCGGACGTCGTCGACGTGGAGGCGCTGGCCGCAGAGTGGGGTGTGAGCGTCGACGCGTTCGATTCGGTCTCGTTTCCGGAACACGAGCGCGTCGGCGGCGCACTGGTCCGACCGGTGATATTCGACGCGCTGGCGACGGAGATCGAGCCCGGGATGTCGCTGTCGGAGGCTGAGGCCGTCCTCGACGAACACGGCGTCGACGACGCGTCAGCCGCGCTCTCGCGCCTCGGCTATCGGGTCGCGTGGGAGGGACTCTCCGGCGGGACTGTCGAAGAGAAGTGAAATTCGGTTCAGTCGGGACCTACGACAGGTCCTCGCGCCGCCCCTTCGGGACAGTCGAGCGAAGTTCGCCGTGGAGATAGAGACCGACGCCGATCGGTTCGACGTCACCGGCTTCGCCGGTTGCCCGAGGCGTTTCCGACGCCTCGCTGTCGCTTGGGATTTCGTGCGCGGCGATCACGTACCCCCAGTCGCCCTCCCAGCGCGGAAGCTCCTGATCCTCGCCCTTCGCGAACGTCGTCGCCTCCTCGCCGTCGAGCACGACGACGTTCTTCGTCGCCTCCCGGCCGAAGCGCTGGACGGCGTTCGTCGACGGCTTCCAATGCTCTTGTCGGGCGCGGAGGATTCGCATTCCGAGCCCTTCGACGGCGATCGGAGACACCACGCTCGCGGCGAACGCCCAGATCTTGCCGTTGCCCTTCTCCCAGAAGGTGTGACCGTCCCACGTCTCCGGCGGGACGGCGTAGCGCTGTTCCCACCAGTCGATGACCTCCTCGCGGGTCGGTCGGCCGGGCACGACGCGCTCGTCGGCCGTTTCGGGGAGTCGATCGAACTGTTGGCCGTCGTTCTCCGGCGGTTCCCCTGACGTATCCTCGTCGCCGGCGTCGCCGCCGCCGTTGTCCGCATCGCGTTCGGGATCGCTCATACGGTCACCTCCAGTTTGGCGCAGAAGAACCCGCCCGTGTCGTTTCGGTGCGGGTAGACGCGGTGCGCCAGTTCGACGGCGGGATCGTACTCATCGTCGTTCCACTCGGTGATCCCGGGGTCGGTCTCGAAGCCCTCCGGCGCGTCCCACTCGCGCATCTCGCAGTCCTCCTCGCTGAGGACGTGATCCAGCACCGCCTCGTTCTCTTCGGGCGCGAACGTGCAGGTCGAGTAGACGACGGTGCCGCCGGGCTTGGTCGCCTGAATCGCTCGCCGGAGGATTCCCTTCTGAATGCCGACGATGCCCTTGATCTGCTCCAGCGACCAGCGATCCAGCGCGTCGGGGTTCTTGCGGACTGTCCCCTCGCACGAGCAGGGGGCGTCCACGAGCGCCCGGTCGAACGCCTCGATTCGGTTGTCCTTCTCGGTCCGGTCGCCGAACGGCTTGAACGAGAAGTTGCGCGCGTCTTGATTCGTCACGGCGAGGTTCGTGACGCCCAACCGCTCGGCGTTGTGCCGGAGCGCCGACAGCCGACCGAGGTTGTTGTCGTTGCCGACGAGGACGCCGGTGTCGTCCATCAGATCGGCGATCTGCGTCGTCTTGCTGCCCGGCGCGGCGCAGGCGTCCCAGACGACTTCACCCGGTTGGGGGTCGAGCGCCAGCGCGGGCAGCGCGGAGACCTCCTCCTGTCCGTGCAGCCAGCCGTGAAAGTACGGCCACGACGTGCCGGGACCCCGCTCCTCCAGCCGGAGGACGCCGGGGTGCCAGTCTGCCGCCTCGTAGGCGACGCCCTCGGCGTCGAGCGCCTCGCGAGCCCGCTCGACCGACGCCTTCAGCGTGTTGACGCGGACGACCGACGGCAGCGGCCGGTCGCACGCCGCGCGAAACGCGTCGAAGTCCGAGAGGAGCGACGCGTACCGCTCCAGTGGTTCCATAGGAGTCGAGATTCGTCGCGGCCGCTTGTGGGTGTCGGTTCCGCGCGGGAGTCGTCCCTGCCTCGATCAACGAAGTCGGTTCCGCCCGCACTTTTACCACCTCCCTCGGCGTACCGCCGCATATGGCTCAGATCGAGCGCAAATCTGCCGTTGATCTCACGGACCCGACGCTCGTCGAGGGATTCCCCGGCGTCGGCCTCGTCGGGAAGATCGCCGCCGACCACTTGGTCGAAGAGTTCGAGATGACACACCACGCGAACGTCTACTGCGAGGGCATTCCGAAGGTCGCCGTCTATCAGGAGGACGACGCCGAACTCCACCCGCCGGTCAGACTCTACGCGGACGAGGATACCGACCTCGTGGTTCTGCAGAGCGACGTCCCCATCCAGCCGACCGCGGCCACCGAGTTGGCGACCTGTCTCTCGGAGTGGTTCGAGGAGCACTCGGTGACGCCGATTTACCTCTCGGGGATCCCGCGAGAGAAGGGCGACGGTGCCCCGACGCTGTACGGGCTGGGAGTCGGCGAGGGCGTCGCGCTCGTCGATCGGGCGGGGATCGAAGCCCCGCACGAGACCGGCCTCGTGTCGGGACCGACCGGCGTGCTGTTGAACGCGGCGGTCGAGGCCGATCGAACGGCCATCGGCTTGGTCGTCGAGTCGGATCCGCGGTTTCCGGATCCGGAGGCCGCGCGCGTGTTGATCAAACAGGGGATCGAGACGCTCACGGGGACCGAGGTGTCGGTCGACGACCTCGTCGAGCGCGCCGAGCAGATCCGGCAGGCGAAAGAGCGCCTCGCCAAGCGGATGCAGGAAGCGGGCGACGAGAGCACGCAGGCGCGGCCGATCGGGATGTACCAGTAAGCGCCCTCCGAGGGGGTTGGCGTGGGTGTCGCTGCCAACGTAAGGGCGTGGTCGCCAGCGCACGGGCGTCGCCGCCAACGAACGGGCATCGTCGCCAACGAACGGGCATCGCCGCCAACGAACGGGCATCGCCGCCAACCCGGTTTCTACATCCTTAAGGCTCGTCGCCCACTCCGTGCGGATATGAGCGAGGAGTCCCCCGAGCACGCCGCGGCCGCCGAGCCCGACGAAGGAACCGTCGAAGCCGAGCACGTCGACGGCGATAGCGTCGAACACGGTGAGGGCAGCGAGAGCAGCCAGGCCGAGAACGGCGAAATTGAGGACGACGCGACAGCCGCGGAGATCCCCGACCTCGCGTCGCAGGTCGCCGAGTTCGACGACGACCTCGCCGCCGAGGTATCAGAGCTACAGTCGCGGCTCGCGGCGGCCGAATCGGAACTCGAATCGCGCGAGGAGCGGATCGACGAACTCGAATCCGCGCTGAAGCGCTCGAAGGCCGACTTCAAGAACTACAAGCAGCGCGCGAAGAAGCGACAGCAGGAGATCAGAGAGCGTGCGACCGAGGACTTCGTCGGTCGCGTCGTCAGCGTCCGCGACAACCTCGTGCGCGCGCTCGATCAGGACGAGGACGCCGACATTCGCCCCGGCATCGAATCGACGCTCGAAGAGTTCGATCGGATCCTCGACGACGAGAACGTCTCGCCGATCGACCCCGCGGCGGGCGAGGACGTCGATCCGACGCGCCACGAGGTCCTGATGCGCGTCGACGACGACCGGCCCGAGGGAACCGTCGTCGACGTCTTCCAGCCCGGCTACGAGATGGCCGGCTCGGTCCTGCGCGAGGCGCAGGTGACCGTCAGTACGGGCGAGGGCGCGGCCGACGAACCTAACGACCAGTCCTGATCCGGTTTCGGCGTGTCGTCGCGGCTCGATCGCGGCCTCATCCTCCTGATCGGTATCTGCGCGCGACTCGCCAGAGCACGCCGCCCACGAGGAGCACGGGGACGGCGAACGCGAGGACGTACGGCAGCGCGAACGCGAATCCGACGACTGCGGCTCGTGCGACGACGACGACGCCGTCGACGGACTGCATAAACGCCGAGAGGACCGGCGTGTCGTACCACCGGTCCGGCGCGACGCGGTTCGGCGTCGGCCGCGGTTCCTCCAGCCTCACGGTCAGCGTCGAGTAGGCCACGCGATCTTCGAGCGACTGCTGTCTGGCCTCCAGTCGCTCGATCTCGCCCTGCACGTCCGAGAGCTCCCGTTGGACGGCGAGGATGTCCTCGGTGGTGTTCGCTTGATCGTAGAGCTCGCGGAGGCGATCGCGCTCGGCGCGGAGGTTGTCCAGCCGGGCCTCGATGTCGACGAGTTGGTCGGTCACGTCTCTGGAATTCACCTCGACGGAGCGCACCTCGCCGAGCCCCCGGGTGTCGTTGACGAGCGCGTCGAAGTTCTCTCGGGGGACCCGCAGCACCAACTCCCCGCGGACCCACGTCTCGTTCCCGATCTTTCGGCGATCTTGGCGGCTGTCGCTGACGTATCCGCCGTAGCCCTCGACGGTCGACGTCAGCGTCGACCGCGCCGATTCGTAGTCGTCGACTTCGACGTGGACGGTTCCGGTGCGGATGATCGCGCGCTGATTGACGTTCACCGACTCACCGCCGGCGTCGCCTCCGGATCCACCGGATGTCGCCGCGGGTTCCTCGGTCGGTGCACCGGTCGCTTGCGGTCGGTCGTTCCCTGCGAGCTCAGTCGCCGCCTCGTAGTCGCCGCCCGCACTCCCGCCGTCGCTCCCGCCCCCGGTCGCCCCGCATCCGGCGAGCGCGACGAGCGCGACCAGTCCGGCGATTGCGAGTGTTCGTCGTGATACCATTTGCCGTCACCAACGATAGCCACCGGGAAAACCGCGCCGGAGGCACAAACGGGCTTTTGAGTTACGCAGCTTTGAGTTACGCAGGTCGTCTAGGGTGATTCGTTTAAGACAGTTCGTCCGAGGTGGGTTGTCTAAGACAGTTCGTCTGTGCCGTTCCGTCGGATTACTCGGTATCTCTGGCGGCGTTCGAGCGGACGAGCCGCATATCGCCCGACGCGCGGATCGTACCGTCGACGTCGGCGTCGTCGTGGAGTTCGAGATCCGCACAGGAGACGTCGCCGAGGATCTGCGCGTCGTCGGAAATGGTGACCGTGCCGTCGCGGCTGGTCACGTCGCCGTGGACGCGGGTCCCCTCGCCGACCGCGATGTCGCCGCGAGCGCGGAGGCTCCCGAAGATGTTGTTGTCGGCACCGACCTCGATCGTCTCCGCGCGGACGTTGCCGTGGAGCCGGCACTCGTCGCCGATCGTCGCCGGAGCCGAGGCCTGCCACGCGTCGTCGGAGACCGTCGACCCGCGCGGGATCACGAGCGGGTCGTGCTCGCTCTCGCCGGCGAGCGCTCCCGCGAGTTCTTCGGCGCTCTCGTTCTCGCCGAGGTGAAGCAGTTGGGAGAGCACCACGAAATAAAAGACGAGCGTCGGCACCGGGTTTCGAATGACGATCCAGCCGTTGGCCTCGAAGCCCTCTTCGATGTCGACGTCGTCGCCGATGTCCAAGTCGCCCGAGACCATCAGCCGCCCGCCGATGTGGACGCGCTCGCCGAGGTAGGCGTCGTCACCGACGAGGACGTTGCCGGCGACGTCGCACCAGACGTCGAGTCGGCAGTCGCCCTCCGCTTCGATGTCGCCGCCGAACGTGACCCGCTCGCCGGCGAGGACGTTCCGACCGCGCACGCCGAACTCGATCGTGCTCTGTCCGCCGACGATGATGTCGCCGTCGGTCACGAGGTCGTGCTCCTCGACGGTCGTGCCGTCGGGAATCTCTAAGGCGTCGAGTCGATCCTGACCGAGTGCCACACTCCGGAGCAACACGTGCGGCGTAATAAACGACGCGTCAGACGAACGTCGGACGACCCCGATCGGGACTGTGAGACGGCAGTCCCAGCGGCCGCTCCGGACTGATGCGCTTTTACTGCGTGACCGACTACCGGCACCTATGACTGCACTTTCGTTCGACGAGAACGGCGTCGACGTCGTCTACGAGGGAACCGAGTTCCGACTGGAGAAGTCGCTCATCGAGGAGGCAACGGAGAAGGCCTACCCCGACGTGACCGACCACGAGGTGCTGAAGATCGTCGAGAAGGAGCCGTCGCTGAGCGGCGAGCCGCGACAAATTGCCGATATCATCCGGTAATGGACGGCCGACATCATCCGGTAATGGACGGCCGACATCATTCGGAAACGAATCGCTGACGATCCGCAGCGCCGATCAGTCGAACCGCTCTTCGAGATTCACTTTCACGATCGACTTCGCGATGGCGGCCCCGCCGCCGAACGGGTCCAGCTTCGTCTCCCCGGCGCGCTCGCGGTACGGAATCGGCTCCTCGCGGATCTCGTAGCCGCGCATCAGCGGCCGGATCAGGAGCTCCGCCGACAGTCCGGTGTTCTCGGTCCACTCGATGTCGTGGAGGAGTTCCCGGCGGTACGCCCGCATCCCGGTCGTGGTGTCGTGGACGCGCTCACCCATCAGCGCCGAGGCCAGCAGCGCGAAGGCGGCGTTGCCGAGGCGGTTCAGCCCCGGCATCGCCTCGGCACCGTAGTACAGACGATCGCCGGAGACGACGTCGTAACCCTCGTTGATCAGGTCCAGAAACTGCGGGAGCTGTTCCATCGGATAGGTGTCGTCGCAGTCGGTGGTGACGACGACCGGGCGATCGGGCGCGAGAACGGCCTCTCGGACCGCGTAGCCGTAGCCCATCGGCGGCTGTTCGATGACCGTCGCGCCGTGCTCGCGAGCGATCTCGGGCGTCCGATCGTCAGAACTGTCGACGCAGACGACTTCCGCGCGGCCGTCGGTCACGTCCTCGATGTCCGTGAGGACTGTCTCGATAGCCGCCTCCTCGTTGTAGGTGCCCATCACGACCGCGAGGTCGTCGAAGGTGTACTCGCTCATTACCCGTCGTTGCCGCTGGGGGTATTTGTGTTTTTAGGTTCGCCAAAAATATTGTATCTAGACTGTCATACTGCTACGCGGTCGGATCCGGAATCCCACACGGTTCGCCGCAGACCGCACCCAGCGAGTCGTCGTGCAGGCGTCTGGTGACGACGTCCGCGAGGTTCTGGAGGTTCTCCGTGTCATCGCGGTTGTACGAGACCAAGGTGTCAAGCGCGTCGTCGTCGCCGTCGCGTTCGTACCGGTACCAGAGCCGAACCGCGTCGCGGCCGGAGAGGTCCGGTCGGTCGCGGTCGATGCCGACCTCCTTCTCGATCGACTTCAATCCCCCTGTGAGATCGACCCGTCGGCACGGGAACATCAGATCGAGGTGCGGGGCGTCGATCGAGACGTCGAAGTTGTCTTCGAGGAACGGCACGTCGAACTGCTTTCCATTGAACGATACGACCAGCGGGGCGTCCCGGAACTGTTCGCGGAGGGTCTCGCCGGTGAGATCCGCTCCCCGAATCAGCGTGGTCGTGTCGCCGCCGCGCGTGACCGAGACGGTGGTGACGTCCTCGCGGGCGGCGTCGAGCCCGGTCGTCTCGATGTCGAAGAAGAGCGCCTCGTTCCGAAAGTTCTCGTAGAAGCGCCAGATCTCACCCGACGGGAACCGCTCACCGAAGTACCGCGCGTCGCCGTCGTCGAGGCGTTCTAACGCCTCCGCGACGAAGGATTCGACCTGCGCCCCCGTCTTCGGCCCGAGCGGCGCGCGTGCGGGGTCGAACTCGTCCCACGTGAGGATGCCCGACTCCCACAGCGAGCGCTCGCGGCCCTCGCCGATCCCCTCCGCGGGAACGAAACTGTTCTCGATTCGCATACTCGAACCAGCGGGCGGCGACGGCGTAAACCCTTCGAGGCCGGACGCCCGTCGAGGGCCACCCCACCGTGGCGTCGGCTGCGCCCTGACCGCTTCGACCGTCATATCGGCCGCGAGCGTTTTGCCGGATCAGCGAGAGATACCGGTATGTGCGGCCGATACACGCTCTTCACACCGGCCGAGGAGTTGGAATCCCGCTTCGATGCCGACTTCGACGAGTCGCCGGACCCGCGGTACAACTGCGCGCCCGGGCAGTCGCTGCCGGTCGTCACGAACGATGATCCCGACGAATTCCATCGCCTGCGCAGGGGGCTGATCCCCTCGTGGGCCGAGGACGAGTCGGTCGGCAACGATCTGATCAACGCCCGCGCGGAGACGGTCGACGAGAAGCCGAGTTTCTCCGACGCGTCCGAGCGGCGACGAAGGAGGTAGCGAGGGAGACGATAGCGACTCCGACGGCCCCGACGCCATCGAGTCGTTCGCGATCGTCACAAGCGAACCGAACGATCTCATCTCCGGGCTTCACCACCGAATGGCGGTCGTCCTCGATCCCGACGAGGAGTCGACGTGGCTCCACGGCGACAGCGAGGAAGCGGGCGCGCTGCTCGACACGCACACGGGAGAGTGGCGGGCCTATCCCGTCTCGACGCGCGTGAACAGCCCCGCCAACGACTCGGCCGAGTTGATCGAGCCGTTCGAGTCCTGAACTCCTCGGAGGACAGCACTCAGTAGACGAGTTCGCCCGAGACGAACTTCCGCGTGCGTTTGTCGGTGGGGTCCTCGAACACTCTCTCGGCGGGGCCGACCTCGGTGAAACCGTCGCCGAGGAGCACCGCAACCCGGTCGGCGATTCGCTCGGCTTGGTGCATATCGTGGGTCGCGACGACGACGCCGATGCCGCGGTCGCGGGCCTCGAGGATCGCCTCCTCGATCGCGCCGGTGTTCCGTGGGTCCAGATCGGACGTCGGCTCGTCGAGCAGGAGATACTCGGGGTCGTACGCCAGCGCCCGCGCGAAGGAGACCCGCTGGGCTTCACCGCCGGAGAGCGAGCGCGCGGACTGCTCGATCTTCTCGCCCAGACCGACGAGGTCGAGCGATCGCTCGACCGCTTCTGACGTCCCGTTCGACGCGACGAGCGACTCCACCGCGTCCCGGAGTCGCGCGTTCCACGACTGACGCACCCGCAGGCCGTACTCGACGTTTCGGGCCACGGTGGCGTCGAACAGGCTGGCCTCTTGAAAGACCATCCCGATCTCGCGGCGGAGCGCGAGACGTTCGTCCTCGTCGACGTCCCACACCGACTGGCCGTCGAATTCGACGGTCCCGTCGGTCGGCCGCGTGAACAACGCCAGAATCCGGAGCAGTGTCGTTTTGCCCACGCCCGAGGGGCCAATAATCGCGAGAACCTCGCCCCGTTCGACCCCCAAAGAAAGGTCCTCGAAGATGACGTCGTCGCCGAAACCCTGTGCGACGTTCGAGAGTCGGATCATCGGTTCATCGACCTCTCGTCACCGAACCTGACGACGACGGCGTTGACCGTCAGCACGAGTGCGAGAAGCACCGCGCCGAGGATCATCGCCGTGTCGTACTGTCCCTGTCTGGCCTCCAGTTGGATCGCGGTCGTCAGCGTTCGGGTCTTCGAGATCCCGCTGGCGCTCGTGATGTTGCCGCCGACGATGAGGACCGAACCGACCTCGCTGATCGCGCGACCGAACCCGGCGAGGATGGCCGTTGCGATACCGTAGCGAGCCTCCTTAATCACGACGAGCGCCACGTCGAGGCGCGTGCCGCCGAGCGCGCGGGCGGCGTCGCGAACGTTCTCGCTGACGCCGGTGATGGCCGCGAGGCTGATCGCGGTGATCGGGGGCGTCGCGAGCACGAACTGTGAGATGATCATCGCCTCGGTCGTGAAAATGAGCTCCAGCGACCCGAGCGGCCCCTGATTGGACACGAGAAAGAGCACGAGCAGCCCGACGACGACGCTCGGGAAACCCATCCCGGTGTTGATGATCGACTTCACCAGCTGTTTGCCCGGGAAGTCGGTGAATCCCATCACGATCGCGACGGGGATGCTGAACAGTGTACTCAGCACCACCGCGGTCCCGCTGACGTACAACGAGACGTAGATGATACTCCGGACGTATCCCTCTCGGAAGGGGAGGTCGGCGAGCGTCTGGAGTACCTGAAAGACCGCTTCGGGTGTCACGCTTACTCGCTTTCGGAGCCGCTACTCCAACCTTCCGGAACGTACTGCTGGAAGTTGGGGTCCTCTGAGACGGCCTCGGGGAAGAACAGCTGTTCCCCGTTCATCTGGTAGTTCGAGATGGCGTCTTGGGCTCCGGGGCTGGTGATCCAGCCGATGTACGCCATCGCGAGGTCGTAGTTGGCGTTCTCGTGAACGCCGGGGTTGACAGCCAAAATTCCGTAGGGGTTCGAGAGGATCTCCGGTCCCCCCTCGATCGGGCCCTGCACGAGGATCGTGAGGTCGATCTCCGAGCGCTGGGAGATGAACGTCCCTCGATCGGAGAGCGTGTACGCGCCCTGCTGATTGGCGATGTTGAGCGCCTCGCCCATTCCGGTTCCGGTCTCTTGGTACCAGTCGCCGCCGGGCTCCGCCCCCGCGGCCTCCCAGAGGTTGAGCTCCTTCGTGTGGGTGCCGGAGTTGTCGCCGCGGGAGACGAACGCCGATTCGGCTTCGGCAATCGTGGTGAGCGCGCCCGTGGCCGAGTCCATTCCTTGGATTCCGGCCGGGTCGTCCTCGGGGCCGACGATCACGAAGTCGTTGAACATCAGGTCACGACGGTTGATCCCGTAGCCGTTGCGCATAAACTCGTCTTCGAGACCGCGGGCGTGGACCATCACCACGTCCGAGTCGCCGTTACGGGCCGATTCGAGCGCCGCACCGGTTCCCTGCGCCACCGCGTCGACCGTCACGCCGTACATCTCCTCGAAATCGGTGTGGATCTCGTCTAAGAGTCCGGTGTCGTAGGTACTCGTCGTCGTCGTCAGGGTGAGCGTCTCGCCGGCGACTCCGGCCTGCTCCGCATCGCTTTGCCCGCTGGCTGAAAGCCCCGAACAACCGGCGAACCCCGCGACTCCCGCCGCCGCGACAGTACCGAGGAACGCTCGGCGCGACGTCTTTCCGCTGGCTCCCGCTGCGCTATCGGCCGTCGACTGCGATCGTTGTTTCGACATCGATATAACCGAATTTCGCCAGCGCAGACATAATGCTTTTGCTCTCGATCGATTTGGAGTACGTATGGAGACGCACCCCTCGTTCGACGCGTACATCGGCAGCGACGGCGTGACGCTGGACGCTCGCGACGTCGCACTCCTGCGCGCAATCGATCGAGAGGGCTCGCTCAACACCGCGGCGAAGTCGCTCGGGCGGTCGTACGCCCACGCCCAGCGTCGGATCGTGGAACTCGAAGACGCGTTCGGTTCACTGGTCGAGCGACAGCGCGGGGGCTCCGGCGGCGGTGGGAGCACGCTGACCGACACGGCTCGGGAGGTACTGGCCGCGTTCGAGCGCACGCGAGCCTCGTTCGAGGGGGTCGCTGAAATCGCCGAGACGGTGCTCACCGGAACAATCGTCGAGCGGGACGGCGAACTCGTGACCGTCGAGACACGGGCGGGACCGATTCGAGCCCTCGTTCCCGAGGGCGACGGACGCGTCCAGTTGTCGTTGCGGGCGGACGCGGTGACGCTCACCGATCCGTCGGACACGCCGGTTCCCGAGCACACCAGCGCGCGGAATCGATTTACGGGGACGATTGTCGATGTCGAATCGGGCGAGCGTATCGTCCGCGTCGCGGTCGACGTCGGAATCGAACAGCCGATACTGGCGCTCGTGACAGAGGACAGTCGACAGCGACTCGGCTTGGAAACCGGGACCGACGTGATCGTCTCGTTCAAGGCGACGGCCACGCGCGGGGTCGCCGTGGAAGCGACGGACTAGTGAGGCGGGATCGTGGTCTCACGCAGGCAGGTCTGCGTCTCCCAGTCGCCACGTGAAGATCGCTTTCAGCACGACCACGAGACTGTTCGTCTCTCCGTAGCCCCAGATCGCCGTTTCCGACCGCGGATCCGTCGGGACCGCATCGGTACCGTTGACGAGCACGCTCACGATCGTCTGCGTGCCATCGACCATCATAAGCCGTCCCGCGGGCGTGTCTGACCAGATCCACAGCGACTCGAACAGTTCTGCACCGGGGATCTCCTCTCGAATTTGGTCTTGAACGTCCGCCGAGACGCCACCGAGACTGATCGTTACCCCGCGTGCTGCAGCGCTCCGTAACGCGTCGATGATCTCCTCGGTGAGCAGATCCTCGACCGTCATATAAACGATTTCGTCCTCTGCCCCGTCGATGAACTCGATCACGCGGTCGGTGACCACCCCTTGGCCCTCGACCGTCCACACGCCGCGTTGTTCTTCGCTCCGCCGGACGGGTTCAAGTTCGTCCAAGGCTGTCGTCAGGACCGAAAGCCGGTGGTCCATCTCCTGTTCGAATTTCCGGCTGGTGGTGTCGGTCGAGATCGCCCAGAACTCCTTGGGTGAGGACTGCTGAACGTCGACCAACCCGAGGTCGTGGAGTTCGTCGATCGCGTCGTAGACCCGAGTTCGGGGGACCTCAGAGACCTCACTCACGTCTTTCGCCGTTCCCGTACCCAGACTCACGAGTGCCACGAACGTCCGCGCGGCGTACGCACTGAGACCAAACTGTTCGAGTTGTTCGATCGCTACCGAGCGAGGATCATCGGACGGGTTAGTACTCATATTCGGGTGTCCAGTCGTCTAGAAACCCAGCCACGGAATGTGGCGGGGCCGGTACGCATCGGGTTGTGGTTGGGACACAAATTCCGAGCCGCGTACCGGGATCAATCTACGACAGTGAGTGATATAGATCTTTTGTGATTAACCGAGTGAAAGAATAATTCTAGGTAGTAGGATGCGAGAAATCCATCTATTCCAAATACAAATAGTTGTGATTTTTTGAGTGACAATAGAACTTGAACGGTTTCGGAAAAGTCGTAACGACATCTGAAGCGTAAGGCTAGCAACGTGATACGGATGAATTGTTCTCTTGGAGAGTGACAACGCATATCGGGTCAGCCGTACAAGATACTGAGAACTCCGGGCTTCTCCCGGGGTATGAGTTGGGACACATGAGCACAGATGAGATAGTAGAAGAAGCAGTTGAGGTACTTCAACAACTGGGGTTGAAGGAGTACGAGGCACAGTGTTTCGTCGGGTTGTCACGCCTCTCGACCGGGACAGCGAAACAGCTCAGCGATATCACCAATGTACCTCGGACGCGGGTTTATGATGCCGTCCGGGTGTTGGAAGCGCAGGGACTGGTAGAAGTCCAGCACTCCAGTCCACAGCGGTTTCGAGCCGTTCCGCTTGCGGAGGCCACCGAGACCCTTCGCGATCAGTACGAAGCGCGCGTCGACCGTCTCTCGAACGCCCTTGAGCGGGCCGATCCAGTGGATTCAGCCGACGAAGATTCGGTCCAAGAGGTCTGGTCGATGTCCGGGACAGATGCGATTGCGAACCGGTCGAATCAGCTCATCAAAGATGCGACCGACGAGGTCGTGTTGGTTCTCGGCGACGACTCGCTGTTGACCGAGGAGTTGATCGACAGCCTGAACGAACTCGGGGTTCAGGTGGATCTGCTGATCGGTGCGGTCACTGAATCGCTCGAAAACCGAATTCACGACGCCGTCCCGAATGCCACCACGTTCCTTTCCGGGCTGGATTGGCTGCGCGACATCGAGGGGCCCGAGGAGAACTTAGCGATCGGACGACTCCTGCTCGTCGATCGGTCGACTATCTTGGTCAGTACGATCGTTCCCAGCACACAGGAGGAACAGGCGGTGTTTGGCGGCGGGTTCCGCAATGGACTCATCGTGATTTCGCGTCGGTTGCTGGCGCAGGGGTTGCTGCCGCAACGCGACCCACACTCGGAATAGCCGCGATCAGCCGTTCCCGAAATACGACCATCGTTACAGTCGGTCACACTCAGCACCGGTAAGTGGTGCCACCGAGACGAACGAGAGTACGGCTGCAACCCCGCCGGTCACAGCAGGTCGTCTGGCAACAGATCCCGATTCGCATCGAGGAGTTCGAGCAACGGCGTTATTTCTGGAAAACGAGGGCCCGTCGTCACGGAAAAACGGTCCAGATTAGCGTCGACGAAGCCGTAGTCGTGGAGTTTCGGAAGATGAACGTGGTGCATCGACAGCCGGAACGAGTGCTCGGCCGTGTCATACTCCAACTGGTCGACATCGACCGGGAGGTCGTTCTGCGCCTTGGCCCGAAGAAGAGTAAGGAGCAGTCGACGGCGAGTCACGTGGTTCAGTGCAGTAAGTTGAGTGTCGAATGAGGTTGACATAACTTCCTTGCTCATTTAAGATACAAGGGGGCCAGAATCATAGTAGCATTCACATTTTCACGATCGCTTTTTTTTTTGATTAACTGAGTGATACTCGTTCATACCGGTCCACCAATGGGGTCGTGGTCGGACAGTGCGACAACGGAGCGGATGTGGAACTAGCCGCACGCATTGGAGGGAAATACCGGGTAGAAGTTCTGTTTTTCACGCTCCGTTCGTGACACTGCCGGTGGGTATGACAACTCTGTACGACGTCGACTGCTTCGTCCCGACGTAACTACTTTTTATTTCTTCCACGTGAAACGTAATTGTATACGATCCAGGGCTATCGGCAGTGTCGAGATTCCCAGCCGTTATGTAATCCGCGGTGTTGGGGACAACAATGAGTTTCCGCTCCGGTCACGAGCGACTCCGATCCATCGAATTCTCCCGGAGAGAGCTCACCGGCGCGTTAGGGGATTCGGTTACGGTTCTCCCGATCGTGGTCGCCGTCGCCGCGCTCACGGAACTCTCGTTGGCGCACCTTCTGCTGGGTTTTGCGATCTTTCAGATCGTCTGGGGCCTCTACTACGCGCTCCCGATCTCGGTCGAGCCGATGAAAGCGCTCGCGGCGCTCGTCATCGCCGGCGCGCTCACGCCGAGCGAACTCGCGGTCGCGGGTCTCTTGGCTGGCGTCGTCCTCGTCGGAATCGGTGCGGCCGGCACCCTCGGGCAACTCCAGCGGCACGTGGGACGGCCAGTCATCCGCGGCGTCCAGCTGGCGGTCGCGCTGGTGCTGCTGCAGACGGGGATCCAGTTGAGCCTCGACGGTATCGTCTACGCGCTCGTCGCGGTCGTCGTGGCGGGCGTTGCGGTCGCGCTCGGGCGCACGCAATCGAGTTCGCTCGCGGTGCTCGCGGTCGGCGTCGCCGTCGCGTTGACACAGACGGGACTGCCGGTGCCGCAGCTGCCGCCTGTCGACGTGTCACTCCCGAGCGCGTCCGCGCTGTCGTCGGCATCGATCGGCGCGACCGGGGCGCAGCTCGCGATGACGATCGGGAACGCGGCGGTCGCGACCTCGCTGTTGCTCTCGGATTACTTCGACGCGGACGTCTCGCCCGACGAACTCGCGACGAGTATGGGCGCGATGAATCTTCTGGCGATTCCCTTCGGCGCGATGCCGATGTGTCACGGCAGCGGTGGCGTCGCGGGGAAGTACGCCTTCGGGGCGAGAACGCCCGGGGCGAACCTCATCCTCGGCGGTCTCTACGCGATCGCGGCCGTCGTCGCCGTCGGCGTCGTCGCCGCGTTCCCGCTCTCGATGCTCGGGATCATCCTCGTCGTGATCGCGGTCGAACTCGGGCGGGTCGGCCTCGACAGCCGCGACCGACTGCTCTCTGTCGGGATCGGCGTTCTCGGACTGCTGACGAACATCGGGATCGCGTTCGTCGTCGGCATCGCGGCGTATCAGGTCCGGAAGCGCGTCTGAGGCGGCGACGTTCAGGTGGTAGACGCACGCCTGCCGACCGGTTCGAATGCTATGCCAACGCGCGGACGACCGGAGAACGGAACCGCTAACCGCACTGATTGATTATTCAATCAACAGTGTCGAACACGATCTCGTTTCTGGACTCCCCGAACGGAACGCGCGAAGAGATTATGCGCGCGACGTACCTCGCCCTCTGCGAATTCGGCTACGCGGACCTCACGATTCAACGGATCGGCGCGGTGTTTCCGAAGAGTACATCGCTCATCTATCACCACTACGACAGCAAGGACGAACTGCTTCTCGATCTGCTGGAGTTCGTCCTCGAACGATACGAGGCGACGCTGCCCGTCGTCGAGACCGACGACGCCGACGAACGACTCCGCGCCCTCGTCGATCACGCGCTCGCCCCCTCGATGTCGACCGAACGAGAGCGGTTCGTCGCCGCGATGGTCGAGCTCCGAGCGCAGGCGACCCACGACGATCGGTATCGCGACCACTTCACGCGTCACGACCGCTTCTTTCGGGAGCGGATCGACGACATCGTCGCCAGCGGCGTCGACGACGGCGTGTTCGAATCGGGACAGACAGACGCCGTAGCGACGTTTCTCGTGTCGACGATCACGGGCACGATGACCCGACAGGTCACGACGGACGGCATCGACGTCCCGGGTCTGCGTGACCAGGTAGATGCGTACGTCGAGCAGACGCTCCGGACGGAGAGCCGATGAGCGGGGGACCGCAGTCGGGACGCGCGGTGAACCTCACTGAGGGTCCGCTGTTGAAGCCGCTGTTCGTGCTTTCCGTGCCGATCGTCCTCACGAACCTCCTGCAGGTGGCGTACAACTTGGCGGACACGTTCTGGGTCGGTCGCCTGGGAAGCACCGCAGTCAGCGCCATCTCCTTTTCGTGGGCCATCGTCTTTCTCATTATCACGCTCGCGGCCGGGTTCACCGTCGCGGGGACGGTCCTCGTCGCCCAAAACAAAGGCGCGGGGAACCTCGACCGCATCGCCGCGATCGCCGGGCAGACGATCTCGTTCGTGATCGGCCTCTCGGTCGTCTTCTCGGTCGTCGGCTATCTGTTGGCACCGTGGTTGCTTTCGCTCGTCGGTGCCACGCCCGGGACTGAGGTGTTCGCCCTGTCGGTCACCTACACCCGGACGATGTTCCTCGGGATCCCGTTCGTGTTCGGCTTCTTCATCTTCCAGTCGCTGCTTCAGGGATGGGGCGATACGAAGACACCCCTGTATCTGATGTTTCTCGGCGTCGTGCTGAACGTCGTCATCGATCCGTTTCTCATCTTGGGATTTCAGGACAATCTGCTGTTCGAGGTCGCAGGCCTCACCGCGTTGCAGGCGGACCTGTACGCTTCGACCGGGTTCGAGGGGTTCGGGGTGCAGGGCGCGGCCATCGCGACGATCGCATCGCGAGGCGTCGGTGCGGCGATCGCGATGGGACTGCTGTTCTCGGGGCGCGTCGGGATCCATCTCGCCCCTCGCGATTTCGTCCCGACGAGTGAGACGATTCGGAACCTCGTGCGGATCGGTACACCGGCCAGTATCGAGATGAGCACACAGTCGTTGGGGATCACGATCCTCACTGCGCTCGTCGCGTTCGCGGGCGCGGACGCTGTCGCCGCATACGGCATCGGGACCCGCGTGACCTCGCTCGTGGTCTTGCCCGCCCTCGGACTCGCCCGCGGCACGGAGACCGTCGTCGGTCAAAACCTCGGGGCGAAACAAGCGGGTCGCGCAAAGCGGGCCGTACTCGCGAGCGCGGGAATCACCGCGGCCGTACTGGCCATCACGTCTGTTGTCATTTATTTCAACGCCGCGTCGATAATCGGCGTCTTCATCACTGGATCGGAGGCCGCGTCCGTGATCGAGATCGGGGCGGAGTATCTTCGGATCGTCGGGGCCACGTACGTCTTCCTCGGCGTCTTCCACGTCATTCAGGGGGCTTATCGCGGCAGTGGCAGCACGCGGGTCGCGATGTTCTTCGGTATCCTCGGCCTCATCTTACTTCGGCTTCCGCCTGCATATGGGTTCTTGCGCTGGACGGACCTCGGTGCGACGGGCGTCTGGTACGGTATCGCCCTCGCGAACGTTGCGATCGTGATCCTGTCCGGACTGTACTTACGCCGGGGAACGTGGACGGATGCGGTCGTCGACGGCGATCGACCAGATACGTCCGACCTCGGTACCCAAAGTTGATATAGCGTAATATGATTTATTAGTATGCGAATAGACGTCCCTGCTCGCTGAACAAAGGCACTTCGAGTACTCCTCGCCCCGACATCACCTACTAACGGACAACGATACGACCGCAACGAACGCTATTCGCGAATATTCGGTAGAAATAGTTAAGATACGTCACCAATTTATATTATGTTGTATGGTTTACAGTCGCAACGGAGCGGATTCATCCGTGCGGCACACGACCAGCACTGCGCAGTTATCTGACGATACGCTGTACGAGGCGCTTGCATCCGAAAACCGGAGACGAACGGTGTTTTTTCTCCTCGATGAGAAAGAGACCACCGTCGAAACGCTCGCCACCGTACTCGCTGGGTGGGCCGCAGACGAGACTGGGTCGATGAGCAGCCCCGCTGATCGGGATCAAATCCGCATCGAACTGGTGCATAATCACCTCCCACGGCTCGAAGCAGCCGGATTGGTCTCCTACGACGCCCAAGAGGGAGATATTCGGATCACGTCGCTCGATCCGCTCCTCGCCGCTCTCATCTCGAAGAGTGTCGATTCCGAGCCAGCAGCGGAGCCGTGACAGTACTCCAGTCTCTTCTCGACTCCGTTCGAACGCAGGACCGTCGGTTTATCATCTATCGACCGACAGCGGAGCGCCTCCACGAACAGTGGTTTCGGAACCACAACGTCGACGTCGAATATCGGCCGCTTCCCGCCGGCAGTCCGGGAAGTTTCCTCGTTATCGAACGTGACGGGGCGTTCGCGGGTGCGATCGGACTCGACGATCTCGACACGCTCTTGCAGTCCCCGATCGTGGTCCCCGATCGACTTTCTGAGGTCACCGAGGGGTATCAGGTCCTCTTCGACGTGCTATCGGACACCGTATTCACCGCGATGAGCCGTCGTGAACTACTCGTCGTGAGTCGTGAAATAGAGGATCGAGCCTACCGTGTCGGCACGGGAACGCTCCGTGTGAGCTTTCAGAAGTTCTCGGCCTTTCGATCACAGATCGGGGTCTATCGGTCTCTCGCCCACGAAACGGACCTTACAATCCATATTTATGCCCATCCCGATTGGACGCCGCCCGAACTCGAGGGAGTGACGTATCACCGTCTCGCGGCCGATCCACCGGAACGGTACTGGGCGCTCGCGTTCACCGGTGGGCCGACGGAGATGCAAGCGAGCGGATTGCTCGCACGTGAAGCACCATCCGATGCATACACCGGATTCTGGACGAACGACCCCGCGCTCGTTTCGAGCCTCTGTTCGGGGCTCACGTCGTTCGACGATCGGGCTGAACAGGACCGCTCGTAATTTGCGTCCGAGCGAACGATTCTACTCTTCGCTGCGGGTGCGGATCACGAACCTATTCTCGCCACCCACGTCGATCTTCTCCCCGCTCCAGATCCTTCGGCAGCCGAAGGCGTTGCCAACACAACTCGTGTCAACTGAAAACTATTTCTGCAAGAATTAGTTAGGTGTATATCTAGTGGCAATACCAAAAATAGTGAATGCATTTGCACAACTATATACTCAACCATCGTCAATAAACGCAGTCACAACCACAGCTAAACTACCTTATTCGTGCATCTACAATAAAGTAAAGTGGGTCCACACACAGGGTGTCGTATGGCCGCCGAAGACACCGAGCGAGCGACGGTGATGACCTACGTTCCGGGCTACCAGAAAGAGCGGTGGAGCGAGCACGCAGAACAGCTCGGGATGAGTCAAAGCGAGTACGTTCGAACGATGGTCCAAGCCGGTCGGCGAGATTTCGAGATTCCCTCGTCGAACGGCGAAAATCGATCGGTTCCGGAAGGTGATTCTGCGGGCGCTACCCCCGGGGTTGGCGGCCCGAAGAATGGCCTCCAGAATCGGGTACTGGACGTGCTTTCGACGTCGACGTATCACTCGTGGGACGAGTTGCTTGCGGCCCTGACCGACGACATCGAAGACCGACTCGACGAGACGCTCCAAGAGATGCAGGCGGCAAACGAGATTCGATACAGCGGTCGACACGGCGGGTACGCAGTCGCCGCGGACGACTCGGAGGACCGATGAGCGCGGAGACGGCCGACGGCGACGCGATCGCCGATCCGATCGGATACTTCCTCGAAGATATGACCTATCACGGGAAGACCGAACGGACGCGAGAGGCGTACGAACGGGTGCTGCGCCGCTTCGAGGAGTTCCTCAACGATCCGTCTCGCAACGTCCGCGGGTCCCCGACGACCCCGGCGGAGGCCACGCATCGCGACTGTATGGCGTGGGTTCACTCGCTCCGTCGCTCGGACGTCGCCGACAGTACTGTCGCGACCTACGCGTCGTATCTGCACCGATTTTACGCGTATCTGGCACAGATCGGCGCGTTCGAATCGAATCCGATGGCGTTAGTCGTCGAGGAGATGGACGAACGAATCGATACGAACCCCTCGCGGCGCGACATCTCCGTTCCGGCGATGCGAGAGTTCGTCTCCGGAGTCACGCACCCGCTGGATCACGCGGTCATCGTAACGCTTCTCAAAACGGGGATGCGAGCCGGTGAACTCTGTAATCTGGACCTTCGTGACGTGGTACTGGCTCCCGCATCGAGCGACACGCGAGAGCCAGCGCTGACGGCTGTCGCAACTGAAACCCCCGAGCTCCGCGTGCAACTCGACGGTCGCGGTCCTTCGCTATACATCGCGGCGGAGCCGACCGCCGGGGAGGTCTTCGCGGGCGAAGAGCGCACGGCGTCGAACAAGCGAAAACGGTCGACTGTCGTGCCCGTCGATCGGGAACTCGGAATCGCTCTCCGGCGGTGGCTCGCAATCCGGCCTGAGGCGCGCTCACCCGCCGAACCGCTGTTTTGTAGCACTTCCGGAAGCTGGGGCTGTCGGCTCACCCCCGATATGATCCACCATCTCGTCGAGGGCCACGCGAGCGACGCCGGGTGGTATCGATCGGGCGGTGGAGCCGAAGAAAACGTCACCCCGCATTACTTTCGGCACTTCTTCACGACACATCTCCGGGACCGCACTGGGGACCGCGGCATCGTCAAATACCTCCGCGGCGACGTCGGTGGCGACATCATCGACACCTACACCCACAACTGGGGGGACACCGTCCGCGAAACCTACGAATCGAACATTTACGCGCTGTACTGAACTGTCAGTTCGGTAAATGGCCGCGTGGTTGACCGTCCTCTTCCCGACTTATGAATCATATATTGCTATATTCAATCTGTTCGGTCAGTGTCTCCCTGAGCGAATCGATCACACCGCGATCCGTAACCCGGCCCGTTTAAGTCCCGCGAGGACCTCGCCCGCGTATGCACGTCGCGCTGGGCGGGACGTTCGACCCGGTCCACGACGGACACCGGGCGCTCTTCGAGCGCGCCTTCGAGTTGGGCGATGTCACCGTTGGATTGACCAGCGACGAGCTCGCACCGAAGACCCGACACGTCGACCGCTACGTCCGATCGTTTGAGGACCGAAAGCAAGATTTGGAAGCCGAGTTGGAACCGATCGCTGAAGCGCACGGACGGGAGTTCTCCGTGCGGAAGCTCGAGGAACCGACCGGAATCGCGACCGAAGAAAAGTTCGATTTTCTCATTGTCTCCCCAGAAACGAAGGACGGCGGCGAACGGATCAACGAAATCCGTCGCAAGCGGGGCTTCGATCCGCTCGACATCGAAGTCGTCGACCACGTGACCGCCGAGGACGGCGACCGCATCTCGTCGACGCGTATCGTCCGGGGCGAAATCGACGAACACGGGAATCTCACCCCTGATCGGGAGGGACGTGGCCCAAAACGTCCGAGCGAAGAGTCCGAACCGCGCGGGGCGTAACTCCGCACGGGGGCAACACCCGTAGATACAGATCTGAGCCTGAGCTACAGGTACTGCTATCTTACGTTACAACCGTTTGTTGTTACAGCTTTGTGCTCGTCAAGCCACTCACCACGACGGGGGACGAAAGCCCGCGGATTCGAGGATCGGTTTCCAGTGCTGTTGAACGCTGAGGCGGCTGACGCCCATCGCGTCCGCGACGCGGGATTGTGGGCGTTCCTCGCCCGCGATGAGCGCGCCGGCGTAGAGGCTCGCCGCGGCGATTGCGGCCTTTGATCGCTCCTCGTCGGGGATCTCGGAGAGAAACAGGTCGGAAGCGACCGACCGGGCTTCCGAGCCGAGTTCGAGGCGGTCGGCCGCGCGGTCGATGCGGGTCAACCACTCCTCGTTGGCGACGCGGTCCCGAGCGCTGTACATACAGCTGAGTGCGGCGGCATCGCATAAGAACCCTCCGTGCAGAGCGGAAGGTTGATTTGGGAGTTCAAAGAAGTGAATTGTGCGCGCGGGTAGCCAAGCGGCCAACGGCGCAGCGCTTAGGACGCTGTGGTGTAGACCTCCGCAGGTTCGAATCCTGTCCCGCGCATAGCGAGGTCGAACGGAGTGAGACCTCGGAGAATGAACGGGGAGCGGAGCGACCCGTGAGTATCCGAACGACAGCGAGGGCGAAAGCAAGAGCGAATACCGCATCGCTCGTGTTCAGTTGCTGATCGCGACTACCATACGCCCTTATGGAATTCTCGCCGGACGGGATGGCGAGAATCGATGAACGGAGACGATACTCCCGATAAACAGTATCGTGAGTTCGTCCGCGAGCACGAGTGACCGGTCACCGAACGCCACCGGGAGAGCGTCCGTCGCGAGCGAAACTCGCGAATCAGTTCCCGTTCGCGCTCTCGCTCTCGACGCCCATCGCCTCGAAGAGCTTCCGTCGAACGGCCTCTTCGGTGAGCGACAGCAGCGTGTCGCGGTTGTCGTCGCTCGTCTCGATGCCCGTGAAGATGCCCAGCGGGATCTCGACGTCGCCCTGCGTCGAGTGTCCGCCGGTCTCGCCGATCCCCTCGAAAGCGTCTTCGAGGATCTTCCCGATGTTCATCCGGATGTCCTTCGAGCGCGCCGAGAGGAAGATCCGGTCGTCGGCGATGCCGAAGACCGCAGTCGTCGTGATCCCCTCCAGTTTGAGGAGATGCTGTGCGGCCTGCCCGAGCGCGTCGCGGTCGCGGATAAACCCCGCGTTCGAGACGAGGTGACTCCCTTGGACCTCGCGGTTCTGGATCGCCTCCGCGAGCACGTCGAGCGTCTCCGGGGACATCGACGGCGACTCCACCTGTTCGAGGGTGTCGTGGTTCGCGAAGGGGTAGAGATACGCCGCGGCGGTGAGATCCGCGGGCGTGGTCTCGCGCTTGAAGTCCAGCGTCTCCGAGCGAATTCCGTACAGGAGCGCGGTCGCGACCGCCTCGCTGGGGGAGATGTTGAACTCTTGGAGGTACTTCGTGAGGATCGTCGACGTCGAGGAGACGTTCGGGCGAACGTCCGTGAACGCGGCGTCGATGCCCTCGTCGGGCTCGTAGTGGTCGATGAAGATGTCGATCTCGGCGTCGATGTCGGGATCGCCGGACTTCATATGGTCGACCAGCGCGACCGCGCCGTACTCCGCGAGCGGTTTGCCTTCCGAGAGCGGCACGAGTTCGATGCCGAGCAGATTGACGAACGCGCGGTTCTCCTGGTGGCCGATCTCGCCGTCGTAATTGATGACGGCGTCGATGCCGTGCTCTCGGGCGATCGCCTGCAGCGCGACCGCCGAGGCGATCGAATCCGGATCGGGGTTGTCGTGGGTAAGCACCGCAAGTCCATCAGACGCGCCTTCGAGCACCTCCGCGAGCTGACGGGCCTTGTACTCCAACTCGCCGGATTCGAGTGATCGAAGCGCCGAGTCGGCGATGACCTCCGAGGGAGTGATGACGACGTCAGCGCCCAGCTCTTCGAGTTCGTCCTCCGAGACGGGATCGGAGGCGCGGACGACGATGAACTGATCGCCGCCGCGCTCGCGGATCGCCGAGACGGCCGCCTTGTTCGCCTCGACGTCGGAGGCGAGGATCAAGACGACGTCCCGGTCCGAGACGGCCTCCGCGACGTCCCCGTCGGCGATATCGGTCTGCTGTGCGTTCAGGTCCTGATCGCGGAGGGATTCGACGCGACTCTCGTCTTTGTCGAGGATGAGGACGTCTTTGCCCTCCTCGACGAGGTCTTCTGCCACCGCGTAGCCGACGCTCCCGCACCCGAGGATGGCGTAGGTGGACATCGAAGAGATTGTAACCCCGGCGCTCATTCTGCGAGCAACTCGGACCGGACGACACTTAACAGCACTCGTTTGGTTACCATATTGCGAGCCGTTCGAGGATTCTCGCCGATGTCTCCCCCGAGCGGGTGCGTCGCTCCCTCCCGTGGCAGACCTTGCCCGGACGACACCCGAAAGGAAACATCTTTAATCGCGCCACGGAAACGATCGGTTGCAGTGGGCCGGTAGCTCAGTCCGGCAGAGCGTCTGACTCTTAATCAGACGGTCGCGCGTTCAAATCGCGTCCGGCCCGTATTTCTCGCCGCGAGCAACTCCGCGAGTGGCGAGTCTTCCAACCGGTGGGATTTGAATCGTGCGTTCAAATCGCGTCCGGCCGGCTATCTCTTTATTAGGAGGTATATTTCGCCGGACAGTCCCGTTTACGTAGTTTTGCTAGGGAGTCAGGATGACAGATCGAAGAATATCTTATTTTTATGTATTTTGCGATAGCCACCACAATATTAGGCCGATAGCCGCACCCGCTGCCCATCCGATTGGTCCTGATGCGACGAATATCGCCAAAAGTGTCCCTACGACGAGCAGAGATATGATCGAAAGTATTAATTGAAGTAGTGAGGTCATTTTGGATCACCGTCCACATACGTCTATCAAGACTTCGTATTGTGCGGATTCGAACGGTAATATTGCACCGTTTCCAACGGTAATAAAATAAGATCCATCGACGCTCGCACTGACTCGCTCTCGCATCGTGGAGGAACTTGCTCGAACGAGTTGTTCCCCGTTCGGATCTTGAATTTTTAGAATTGCATTTGGATTCCCTTGCAAAGTCCGTATTGTGGTTCGAATCTCGTCGTTTGAACTTATCTCAAGGTTGAATGCTTCAGTTTCACTGCCGTCCAATGTGATGTCTTGCTCCACCGCGTTCCGACACGTTATCTCGGGCCGTGGCGTTGGGGTTGCGGTGGGCTCTGGCGTTGGGGTTGCGGTGGGCTCTGGCGTCGGGGTTGCGGTGGGCTCTGGCGTCGGTGTGGGCTCCGGTGTTGTGGATGGCGTGGCGTTGTTCTGGTTCCCAGCGGTGTTTGTGGTACATCCGCTAATCAACCCTGCAAAAACCCCAAGGAGTGTTCTTCTATTCTGTATCATACGATACTAAGACTCTTCTCGCTGCTGGTAATTTGTTATTCAGCAGATTACACGTTTCAATATTGTTATAATAGTTATTATTTTGTTTTATCCTGTCTAAACGCCTACAAATAGGTGTATTCGGATCTAAAATATGAGAAAACTGATGTGATTAGACCCGCTCAAAGAACCGTATCGCCGTCTGCCCTTTCATCCCGTGTTGCTCGCAGTGTAGGTTCTAGATCATTTTCAAAAAGAGAATGGACATAATTTGGTTACTGACCCTGAATTATACATTGTCGACTTAAGAACGTTTAATGTCACCATTTGAATACTTCCATTCGTCCTCGACCAACTTCAGACCAATCCTGAATTGGACAACATTCACCCTTCCACCTGCACCGTAAGAAACTCAGCTTGGGACTCACTCCTCGTCGAGTTCCGCTAACAGCGTGTCCAACTCGTAGTTCTGGAGCGCGCGGGTGCTGTGTCTGAGCGTCGAGACGACGAAGGTTGAGTTCGTCCGGCGCACCTCCTCGATCGTTTCGAGGTCGGTGATAAGGCGTTCGACCATCTCCTGATCCGGCAGGTGCGCAATGACGACGAAGTCGGTCTCGCCCATCGTGAAGTACGCCTGTGAGACGCCCTCGACCGCGAGGATCTTCTCCTCGAAATCGTGGTGCGAGCCGTGATAGTCGGTGAGCAACTCGACGATGATCGTCACGCCAAGGCCGACCGCATCGAGGTCGATATCGTAGAGGTCGTTCTGGATGACCCCGGCCTCGCGGAGGTTGTTCAGTCGGTAGTGAATCGTCGATACCGGAATGTCGGTCTCTTCGTGTAACTGCTCGGGGCTCCCGGTGCCGAGGTCGGCAATCGCCTTGAGCAGGCGGATGTCTCGTTCGTCCATACGTTCGTTGGGGGTCCTTTCGCGCCATATCGGTTGTAAGTTCCGCCTCGACCCATCGGTCCGGGCGGCAGCGACGGACGGGGGAGCGCCCTTCCCACAAACCACTTATACTACCGAGGGCGACTTCGCCTATGCCAGATCCGTTACAACTGTCGCTCGATCCGACACAGCTGGGCCTCGAATTCGGAAGCGGCGCAGTCATCGGCGGCATCATCGGCTTCGCAGCGAAGAAGGTCGCAAAGCTCATCGCCGTCATCGTCGGCCTCGAACTGGCGCTCTTCAAGTTCCTCGAATCCCGCGGCATCCTCATCGTCGACTGGGAGCGACTGACCGCGGGGATGGTCAAGACGACCCAGAGCGCCGCCAACGGGACGCCGCCGGACTGGATCTCGACGATTCTCTCGACGCTGTCGATCTCGGCGGGCTTCACCGGCGGCTTCCTCGTCGGCTTCAAGAAGGGATAGTTCCGCTCGCGACGGGTCGCAGTCGATCGGTGCTATCGCGTACTGAGTTCGTCTTTGTCTTTGACGATCTGCGTCTCCGCTTCGCCCGAGGTCATCTCGTTGACCATATCGTAGAAGTCGTTCTGCATCCCCGCGGGGAACGTGACGACGCCGACCCACGAGCCGTCCGGCTGCCACTCCTCGCGTTCGAGGTCGCCGTACTGGCGGACTTGGTTCTGCGTCTTTCCCGCGTAGTCTGCGGGGACCTGCACCGCTACCGTCACCTCGTCGAATCGGATCGGGATCACCGGCCGCAACGCGTCGAGCGCGTCGTCGACTTGGGATTCGACGGGCTCCATCGGGTCGACGCGGAACCCGGCCTCTTCGAGCGCCCGTTCGATCCGCTCGGGCGGGTGCGGCGCGTTGTCCATCTGGGGGTTGACGGCGTTGCGCGCGATCCGGTTGATGAGGTTCTTGCGCTTCTGTTCTTGCATCTCCCGGCGCTGTTCGGCGGTGATCTGGATCTCGCCGCGTTGCACGACCTCGGGGATGATTTCGAGTGGGTCCGTCGTGCCAAATACGGTTTCGAGGTCCGCCTCGGCGGGTCGGTCGCCGCGTGAGGCGTCCTCGAAGACGTCTTGAGCCGCGATGACATCCTCCAGATCGCCCTCGAACTCGCCGCGTTTGATCGCGAGCGCGGCGTCGGGGTCGACGAGCACCTCGAATCGCTCGCCGTGGGATTCGAGTCGTGCTGTGACGGCCTCGTCGAGTGAGATCATATCCCGTCATTCTCCCTCCGTGGTAAAAAGCTCTCCCCGACACGGTGGGACTTCCCGAGTAACAGTCAGCCCGCTGTCACCGAGTTACATCTCTATTATCTGATAGGTATCGTAGCGTTTGCAACTGATTGCTCATCTAATCGCACGCTGTCGTTCGATCGAGTGAGTGAAGACGTGCAAACGCTACGATATTGTCCAACGGGCTGTGGGTAACCCCTCGGCGTAGTGAGTCGAGCTGTGCATTAATGAGGTGTTTTACGTCGATTGTCAGTCCATAACTCGTCATTAACTAAACCCCCGGATGGTGTGACGTGTTGGTATGGCGAATGCGACCGACGTCGAGTCTCGGGCAACCGGCGACTACCTCTATCACGTTGTTTGTCACGACTGTCCGACCGAACTGCTTGTCACCGGTATCTCGGAAGCCGAAGCGCGACTGGAAGAACACCAAGCCTCGACGGCGCACGACGTCGAATTGGCTGCGTTGCCGAACGTACGGAAAGCGTAGCGACGGCTGTTTCGGAGCGAGAGCTGCATCCAGCGTTCGAAACGACGTGTAACGACGGTGAGTGCCGCGTCCCGCGCGTTATACGAGAAGGGTTTGCTCGCTGAGCGATCGCTCATAGGATCGTGGTGTTCGTTCGCTCATCGCGAGCGAACCGCAGCAGGGCGTCTGGGGATCCGTCCGACGACGGATCACTGCGGGAGTCACAGGGACGATACTCCCTCTCAGTTCGAGAGTTGTTCGATGATTTCGAGGAGGTTGCTCTTGTCTTGGACGCCGATGACGCGCTCGGCCTCCTCGCCGTTCTTGTAGAACTGCAGCGTCGGAACCGACCGGACGCCGGCGTCGCGGGCGATGTCCTGTAGTTCGTCGATATCGACTTTCAGGACGGCCGTGTCGGTCTCCGCGGCGATCTCCTCGACCGTCGGTTCGAGCATCTTGCACGGACCGCACCAGTCGGCGTAGTAGTCGACGAGGATGATGTCGTGCTCGTCGACGAGTTCTGCGAGGTGGTCTGCGCTCTCGACGTGGATCGGCGCGCCGGTTGCTTCGGGCGTGCTCATACCGGGTCTTACTTGGGGCAGCCTCTTACCTATTTCGAGGGTTGGGACGGCCGGCGCACGAGCGTTGTAAGCGGTAATTACCGGTTGTAGAGTCGTTAACGGCTTCCAACCGCGGTCTCGTCGACGTCGTAGCGGAGTAACACGCCGTCGTCGACGCGCGACACCTCACGAAGGTCCAGACTGGCAAACGACTCGACGAATCCAGCGCCGTCGGCGAGCGTCGGCGCGTCGCGGCCGCCGATGACCAAGGAGCCGACGAACAGCGACAGCTCGTCGACGAGCCCCGCCTCGAACAGCGAGAAGATGATCTCGCCGCCGCCCTCGACCATCAGGTCGTCGACGCCGCGCTCGGCGAGCGTCTCGATCGCGTGCGATAGGTCGACTCGCTCCTCGCCGGCGACGAGCACCTCTGCGCCCGCGGAAGCGAGGTCGTTCCGTCGATCCGGATCGGCCGCCTCGGCCACCACGACGTACGTCGTCGCCGCGTCGTCGAGGATCCTCGCGTCGAGGGGCGTTCGGCCGCGGGAGTCCACGACGACGCGCGCGGGATGGGAGGGTTCGCCGTTCGCGGCGCGTTCCTCTCGGAGCGCCGGGTCGTCGAGCGTCAGGTGCGGGTCGTCGGCGAGGACCGTGCCGATTCCGACGAGGACGGCGTCGCTTTCCGCACGAAGACAGTCCACGCGGGCGAAGTCGTCGCCGCCGCTGATCCGGACCTGCTCGCGGCGACGCGTCGAGAGCTTCCCGTCCGCGCTTACCGCGACGTTGACGACGACGTGCATACGCCGAGACAAGGGCTCGCGACCCAAGCGCATTTCGGTCCGCCCGATGTGTGGCGGGAACCGGTGAACGACCGGCGGACAGGACTTATGTGCGAGACCGCGAACTATCGATACGAGATGTCGCCGAAAGTGCTGATGCTCGGGTGGGGCTTTCCGCCGAACGTGAGCGGCGGGCTCGATACGCACGTCGGAGAGCTGTTCGACGGGATGCGAGCCCGCGGACTCGATGTCGAACTGGTGCTCCCGGCGGAGTACGCGCCCGCGGATAGAGACGGCATCGTGGGCGTGCCGACCGGCGACGGCGACATCCTCACGCGCGTCGGCCGGATGAGCGAGACGTTCGCGGAACGGGCCCGCGACGCCGACGTGATCCACACCCACGATTGGTTCGGCTACGGGCCCGGATCGCGGGCGCAGTCGAACGCGGACGTCGAGTGGGTGACCACGTTTCACTCGCTGTCGAGCGATCGGAACATCGATCCGCCGAAGCGAGAAGTGGAAACCGAGCGCCGCCTCGCCGAGCGCGCCGACCACCTCATCGCCGTCAGCGAACTCACCGCAGCAGCCGTGAAATCGAAGTACGACGGCGACTGCCGGGTGATCTACAACGGCTTTTCGACGTGTTCGACGACCGGGAAAGATTACAAAGAGGAACTCGGCATCGACGGCCAGATGCTGTTTTTCGTCGGCCGCCACACCGATCAGAAGGGCATCTCGCATCTGGTCTACGCGATGGAGAAGCTTCGCCGCGAGGACGTCACACTCGTCGTCGGCGGCTCTGGCCATCTGACGGACCAACTGAAGCGCTTTGCGGAACTGCTGGACGTGCAGGATCAAATCGAATGGGTCGGATACGTGCCCGAGGAGGACCTCGGCGACTACTACGCCTCCGCGGACCTGTTCGTCTCGCCGTCGTTGGCGGAGCCGTTCGGGATCACGATCACCGAGGCGCTCTCGGCGGGGACGCGCGTCGTCGCCACCGAGAGCGGCGTCAACGAGGTGCTCTCGCCGGACTGCGTCGTCGAGGTGCTGCCGGATTCGACGTCGATAGCCGACGGGATCGAGCGAGGGCTCGCGCTGGAAGGTGAGCCTGAATACGAGCCGATCACGTGGGACGCGGTCGTCGACGAGACGATCGAGTTCTACGAGCAGATCACGGAGTGACGTCGCTATTGCCGGGTTTCTATCATCGGTTCCTAGCGTCGGGTTCCTAGCGCAGGACGCGCACGTCGGTCACCGGTTCGGGATGTCGGATCCGGTAGCCGTCCGCCGTCGGGACTAATCCCTCACTCGGGAGTTGCTGTCTAGCGGCCTGATACGGGCTGTCGCTCTCGACGCCCTGATACGGACTGTCCCGCGTGCCCTGGTAGGGCCCCGATTGCGACTCTCCCCCGCGTGTGGCGTCGTTCTCGGCGCGTTGGTAGGGGCTGTCGTCGGCGACTCCTCGGTAGGGGCTCTCCTCGGCACGCTCGGCCTCCCGCTCGAAGTCCTCCGGCGGGAGGTAGATCCGCTCGCCCGACGCCGAACGAACGATCACGGCGGTATCGCGGTCGCCGCGCATCGTGATCGTCGTCTCGCCGCCCTCGACGTTCACGGCGAAGTTCACCCTCGCGTCGTCGGCGTCCCCGCTGGGGTCGTTGCCGTCTCGCGCTCCCATACTGCAGGGTGCGTCGGCTTCGTACTTATACTTCCGGCGGCGCGATCGGATGCGCAACGGGTTGCAACCGATACTATCGGAGCGGTCACGTGGCCGCTTTCGAGTCGGCTTCCGGTGGAAGGCCAGCGTCTTGGGGAGTCGGTGGGTCGCGGTTCGCGAGGCGTCCCCGGCCGTAGATGACCACCACGAGAACGGCGATCAATACGAGTGGGATGGCCCCCGTGACTTCAGCGAGCAGGTTCAGCCACGGGTCTGGCACACCGTTGGGAATAAGCGCGTCTTGGTCGGCGGGGTGGAAGATCCCCATCGCATTGATGCCGGCGTGAAACACCGCGACGGCGAGGACGCTCCCGCCGGTGCTGTTGTACATCCACGTCCAGAGGATGGAGCCGGCGAGGATGGAGACCATCCAGAGGAGTTGCTGGGAGAGCGGCCAGCCGCCGTGGGTGGTCGTGGCGTTCAAGAATAGCGGGAGGTGCCAAGCCGCCCACGTGACACCCACGATGACACTCGAAGTCAGCGCGCTGTAGGAGTCCTGCAGGATGGGCAGCATAAAGCCACGCCAGCCGAGATCCTCCTGACCGCCTCCCCACACGGTCCCCCACGCCATCGCGAACAGGTAGATGAGGGGCGATTCGAACTCGGTGAGATCGATCGGTCCACCAGCGAGGACGAACAGCAGGACGCCCAGCGAGAGGATACCCAACGGGAGCCCGATGGCGAGGATCCACCATCTCACGCCAATCCGCCACTTGAACATCTGGCCGATCCAGGTGCGGAGACTCCCACCGGAGGCCCAGATAACGACTGCCGCGCCGATAGGCGGGCCGAACCCGCCGAGGCCAATCAGAATCGAGTGTGTCCAAGAAGCTTCCATCCCCGAATACGCGAGCGCTCCTTGGATCGTCCACGTGAACGCGTACGCGATTGCGACGAAGCTCAGGAGGCGATGTTGATCGATCCACGTGCGGATACTGCCCATACCTCCGGTTGTGACACACGTCCTACTTAATTATACTACCAGTTGACGTGTTTTCTACAGTACACTCTTTTCCGTTCGTTTCGAACCCCCTCGTATGCCTGACAACGTTCTGGTCGCCTTGGACGGCTCCCCGCTTTCCGAGCGTGCGCTCACGTACGCACTCGAAACCTTCCCGGACGCCACAATCACCACGATTTACGTCATCAATCCGATCGATTCGGTGATCGACGTGGAGGCGGGCGGCTTGCCAGTCGCGGAGGAGTGGTACGATACCGCTCAAGAGCGCGCTACCGACATTCACACGACAGCGACAGATCTCGCAGCGGAGTACGAAATCGGTCTCGAAACCGTCACAGAAGTCGGGAAACCGGCAGGTGAGATTCTCGAATACGCCGACAGCCACGGCATCGATCAGATCGTTCTAGGTAGTCATGGCCGGTCAGGGATCGACCGGGCACTCCTCGGAAGCGTCGCCGAAACAGTCACCCGCCGAGCACAGATTCCGGTGACGATCATCAGCGGCTCCGGTCATTCCTCAGATTCGTCGAATTGAGGTCACGTATCTCGTTCGAGCGCCTCGCGTCGCTGTTCGTGGTCCTCGTCGGGTACCCCAACGAACGCCCCCGAAGGTCAAGTACTCGGGCGACGAATCGGCGGGTATGGATCTTCGCGATGCAACGAACGAAGACGTCGAGGCGGTGCGCCGGGTAGCGACGGAGTCGTTGAGCGCCTCCTACGGCCACGCCATCGACGAGGAAACGATCGAGGCGGCCGTCGAGAAGTGGTACAGCGCCGATCGCCTCCGCAGTGCTCTCACCGACGATCGAGAGATTTTCGTCGTCGCCGTCGACGAGGGCTCCGTCGTCGGCTTCGCACAGAGCGAGATCTCGGAGGGTCGCGAGGTTGTCGGCTACCTCGATTGGCTGCACGTCGTTCCCGATCACCGCGGCGAAGGGATCGGCACGCAACTCCTCGCGCGGCTGAAACAGGAGCTCGTCGCCGCCGGCGTCGACCGCTTGGAGGGTCGCGTCCTCGCCGACAACGAGGAGGGCGTCACCTTCTACGACGAACAGGGGTTCAGCGAAGTCGGCGACCGAACCGTCGACATCCACGGGGAGTCGTTCACCGAGCGCGTGTTCACGACGCTACTGGACGAAACTGAATCTGATTCCTCCGGGCTCACCCATCGCACGACCGACGACGGGACGCCCGTCTACGTCTCCTACGAGGAGTCGATGCGGGGCTCGGACGCGCCGTTTTTCGCCGTTTACCTCGACGAGGAACAAACGGAGCGCTACGGGTGGCTCTGCGGCGTCGACGAGAGCCTCGACATCGCGATGGATACGATGGAGCGACTGGAGTGCAACGAGTGCGGGAACAGACGCAAACCCGTCCGGTGGGACGCGGCGTACCTCTGATCGCTCGTTTCACGGGTCAGGCCGACGAAACGACCCCGACGTGACGATCCGGCGTAACTAATCCGCCGAGACGAGGCCGTTAGCGTCGGCAAGAGCGACCGAGAGGCCGGTTATCCTGTTTATAATTATATCGTATTCGCGCTTCACCACGGTATGGTCGAAACGGGCGAAGGTGGAGTCGCGCTGATCCCCGCGGGGATCTCCTCGGGGACCTATCAGACGATCCGCTCGCTGGGACGACGGGACATCGGCACGATCTGTGCGTCGTCCGATCGAAGGACTCCGGCGTTTGCCTCGCGGTACTGCGGTGCGAAGTGGATCGTGCCCGATCCGGAGACGGACCTCCACGAGTACACCACATCGCTGTTAGATCGCATCCGCGACGCGTCGGACGGCGACAGGCCCGTGAGAACGGTCATTCCGTGCAGAGAAATCGATGCGTTCGTGCTCTCGAAGTACCGCGACGTGTTCGAGGAGCACGTCTCCCTCGTGGTTCCGTCGTTGGACACACTGCGGAAGGTCCACGACCGAAAACGGTTGTTCGATGCGGCGGCGAAAGCGGGAGTCCCGATTCCGAACACGCGGCTGCTCACGGACGTCTCCGAGTGGGACTCTCCACAACTCATCAAATCCCGGTACAACCTTCTGACGAACGACTACGTTGACGCGCATCCGCCGGGCAAGCCGAAGGAGGTCAAACGCATCACCCACGTCGATCCCGCCGACCCGCCGGACGTCGACGCGGTCTGCGAGGAGATGGGACACGTCCCGATCGTCCAAGAGTTCGTTCCCTACGGGGGGAAGTACATGGTCGCCGCCCTGTATCAGGACGGTGAGGCGCTTTCGACCTTCCAACACGAACAGATCCGCGGCGATTCCTACGTCGGCGGCGGTGGCGTCTACCGACGGTCTGTCCACATCGATGAGTTAGAGACGGCCGCGACGACGCTGCTTGATCACCTCGAGTGGACCGGATTGGCGTGTCTCGAATACATCCGAGACAGCGAGACTGGCGAGTTCAAGCTCCTAGAGATCAATCCGCGGATCTGGCAATCGCTCCCCTCGACGGTTCACGCGGGGGCGGATTTCCCGTACGACTACTGGCTGGCCGCCACCGGGCGCGCAGACGAAATCGATCCCTCCTCCGAGCTGGGCGTGGGGACGCATATGCTCTACGGGGAACTGAAATACCTCAACAGCATTCGACGGGACGACTCGCCCTACGTCGAGCGCCCGAAGCTGTGGTCAGAAATCGCTGCAGTCGCCGGATCGTGCGTTCGAGAACCGCACTTCGACTTCCTCGCGCTCGACGATCCACGCCCGTTCCTTCGAGGCGTCAGGGCCTTTCTCACCTGAGCCTCGAATCGCTCGATCACTCTCGCACTTCGAAGCGGCCGCTCACTCCTGCACTCCGAAGCGACCGCTCACTCCTGCACTTTCCCTTGGATCTCGGTGACGATATCGGGGTTCCGCAGCGTCGTCGTGTCCCCGAGTTCCTCGCCGTTGGCGATCTCTTCGAGCAGGCGGCGCATAATCTTCCCCGAGCGCGTCTTGGGGAGTTCGGGCGTGAAGATCACCTGCTCGGGGCGGGCGATCGGGCCGATGGCGTCCTCGACGCCCGCGACGATCCGGTCGCTCATCTCGTCGGTACCCTCGTAGCCGTCTTCGAGGATGACGTAGGCGTAGACGGCCTCGCCTTTGACCTCGTGGTCGCCGCCGACGACCGCGGCCTCGGCGACGCCCTCGACGCCGACGATGGCGGATTCGATCTCCATCGTACCCAGTCGGTGCCCGGAGACGTTGAGCACGTCGTCGACGCGGCCGAGAATCGTGATGTAACCGTCGCCGTCGATCTTCGCGCCGTCCTCGGGGAAGTACACCCACTCGTCGGCGTCGGGGTCGGAGTACTCGTCCCAGTACTCCTCGATGAACCGCTCGTCGTTGTTGTACAGCGTTCGCAACATCCCCGGCCACGGTCTGTTGACCGTGAGATACCCCGCGCGCCCGGCGTCGACCTCCTCGCCCGCGGTGTCGACGACTTTGGCGTCGATACCCGGCAGCGGCGGTCCCGCCGACCCGGGTTTCATCGTGCCGACGCCCGGCAGCGTCGTCACCATCATCCCTCCCGTTTCGGTCTGCCACCACGTGTCGACGATCGGGCACTCCTCGTGGCCGATATGCGTGTAGTACCACTTCCACGCCCGCGGGTTGATCGGCTCGCCGACCGTCCCGAGCAGGCGGAGGCTGGAGAGGTCGTGCTCCTCGGGGAACTGCGAGCCCCACTTCATGAAGGCGCGGATCGCCGTCGGCGCGGTGTAGAACACGTCGACGGCGTACTTCTCGACGATCTCCCAGAGGCGGTCGCGCTCGGGGTAGTCCGGCGTCCCCTCGTACATCACGGTCGTCGTGCCAAGCGCCAGCGGGCCGTAGACGATGTATGAGTGGCCCGTGATCCACCCGATGTCAGCGGAGCACCAGTAGGTGTCCTCGGGCTTCAGATCGAGGACCGCGTGGGAGGTCCACGCCGTGTAGGCGAGGTAGCCGCCCGTGGTGTGCTTGACGCCCTTCGGCTCGCCGGTCGTCCCCGACGTGTACATCAGGAACAGCATGTCCTCTGCGTCGCGCTCGACGGGATCGACGCGGTCGCCCCCGTGGTCGGCGAGCAGGTCGTCCCAGTCGTGTTGATTGCCCTTCAGGTCGTGGCCGAAGCCGTCGTCACCGAGGCGGTCGACGACGACTGTCGCGTCGACGCCGTGGTCGACGCCGTCGAGGCCCTCGTTCGCTTTCTGAAGGTGGTCGAGCGGGTCGCCGCGGCGGTAGTAGCCGTCGCAGGTGACGAGGTACCGCGAGTCCGCGGAGTTCATCCGGGTCGCGAGCGCGTCCGCGGAGAAGCCCGCGAACACCACCGAGTGAGGCGCACCGATGCGAGCACAGGCGAGCATCGCGATCGGGAGTTCCGGCACCATCGGCATATAGAGCGTGACCACATCGTCCTCCTCGACGCCGAGGTCGCGCAGGCTCGCAGCGAACTCGTTGACTTCTCTATAGAGGTCCTGATACGTGTACGTCCGCGTCTCGCCGTGTTCGCCCTCCCACTTGATCGCGACGCGGTTCTTGTCGCCGTTCTCGACGTGGCGGTCCACGCAGTTGTACGAGGCGTTCAGCGTGCCGTCGGCGAACCACTCGTAGAACGGTTCCTCGGAGTCGTCCAGCACTTCGCCGTAGTCGCTGTCCCAATCGAGGAGGTCGGCCGCGCGGGTCCACGCGTTCGGCCAGTTCTCCTCGAACTCCTCGTAGATCGACTCGTCGGAGACGTTCGCCTGCTCGACGAACTCCTCGCTCGGCTCGAACGTTTCCTGTTCTACCAGGCGCGCTTCGAGTTCTCCATCGCCGTCTCCGTCGCTCATAGTCGTTTATAGTATTCGAACACCGGGTCATAAATCTGTGCGACTCGTTCGCTCGGAGGCGCGTTAATCGGATGACTGCGTGGATCTCTCAGACGGCCCTGCCTTGCGTTCGCTCTCAGTTCGTAGGAATTGCCCGGTGCCCTTTTGTCGTCAGTTCCCAACTGTCCTATATGAACGACGAAGTCGCAGACGGGGGCAGAGAGCGGGCGGTGTCGGGGTCGATCCGTCGTCGACAGTTCGTACTCGCTGGAACGGGCGCGCTCGCCGTCTCGCTCGGCGGCTGTCTCGGCGGAGGTGGTGACGGCAGCGCGGGCGACGGCGGAAGCGGAGACGGTGACGGAAGCGACGACGGCGACGCGGCCCCCGCGGCGATTACGATACCTGAAGGGGCCACCTGCGACGTCTGCGGGATGACGATCCGACAGCATCCCGGGCCGAGTGCTGAAATCTTCTACGCGGAGCAGGAACCCGAGGGCCACGAGAACCCCGCTCGCTTCGACAGCACGTGGGAGGCCTACCAGTACGAGTTCGAGCGGGACGGCGAGGGCTGGGAAGACGTCTCCTTCTACGTGACTGATTACTCAGCGGTGGAGTACGAGACCTTCGAAGACGGCGGCGACACGCTGATATCGCGGCACTACGAGGCGGAGTCGTTCGCGTCGGTATCGGACGTCACGTACGTCGTCGACTCCGAGGTCAAAGGTACGATGGGCCGAGACCTCATCGCCTTCACCGACGAGTCCGACGCCGAGGCGTTCCAATCCGAGTGGGGCGGCTCACTCACCGGCCACGACGGCGTCACCCCCGAGGTGGTCGCCGGGCTCGGAATGTGATGGCGATTCTGACGCCGACAGGAACGCAATGGCTGACGGTGGCCGTGAGCCTCGCGCTCGTCGCCGCCAGCCTCTCGTTCGCCCTGACGCCCGCCAGCGGCGAGTCGCTGCAGCCCGTCGATTTCGCGGATACCGTCGATATGGGCGGTACGGGCGTCGATGCCCGTCGCGCGGACGACGAGGGGTTCGTCCTCCCCCGGGTCGAGGTCTTCTACTCGGGCTATCGCTACGTCGTCGGCTACGTCGGCATCGAGACGGCCGTGGGCGAACTCGGCGATCCGAGCGCGCAGCGACAGTTCGGCGATCCGCTCGCCGTCTACGTCTCGGACCTCTCGACGGTCTCGCCGACGCTGACCGAGGAGGGATTTGTCGTGCCCGAGCGCGGTCGGTCCGTGGGCTGGACGCCCGCTGAGACGGCCTTCTACGTCGTCGGCAGCGACGCGGCGATCCCCTCCGGGCCGGTGATCGTCTCCTTCTCCGAGCGTGCGGACGCCGAGTCCTTCGCCGACGCCCACGGCGGCGAAGTCGTCGACTGGGAGGCGTTGCAGTCGCGGGTCGGTGATCCGCTCCCGGCCCGTTTGGATCGCTTCGAGCGGTCCGTCGAATCCCGTCAGGGGTGGGCCAACGACACCGTGACCGCCGCCGAAGCGCTGCGTGATCGTCCGGTGAGCGCGGTCGTCGGCGCGGACGCCTCGGCCGTCCCCGAAGACGCGAGCCGGTCCGCGGACGTCGCGAGCGAGCCCACAGTCTCGGACGCCGTCGCCGCTGCGCGCCCGAACACCACCGTTTACGTCCCGGCGGGGACGTACGACGTCGATAGCGTGGTGGTGAACCGCTCGATCACGCTCGCCGGAGCGGGCGCAGACACCGTTCTCCGGGGTGACGGCAACCGCAGCGTCCTCTACGTGCGCGCCGACGACGCGGCCGTGAGAGACCTCCGGATCACCGGCGTCGGCGACGTCGGCAGCCGCGGACGCGACGATAGAAACGGCTCGACGGACTGGGACACGACGGTCCAGTTGGCCTACGGCTACGGCGACGCGGGCATCGTCCTCGATGGGTCGTCGAACGCGTCGGTCTCGAACGTCGAGATCGACACGCCAGCAAGCGGCGTGATCGTTCGCGAGAGTCCCGATTCGGCGCTCCGCGGACTCACCGTTCGCGGGGCCGAAACCGCCCGCGAGGGATTTATGGGCGTCGTCCTCATCGGCGCGCCGAGCGTCGTCGAGGAATCGACGTTCCTCGGCGGACGCGACGGCGTGTACACCCACCGCGCGGACGGCAGCGTCGTCCGCGACAACTATGCCGAACCCGGGCGCTACGGCGTCCACGAGATGTACACCTCCGAGTCGCTCGTCGCGAACAACACGATTCGGGACGCGCAGGCGGGCGTGATCGTGATGACGCGGCCGGTGGACAACCTGATCGTCGCGAACGACGTCCGCGCGAGCACCTACGGCGTCGTCCCGGCCGGCAGCGACTCCTACTACGCGCGGAACGTCGTCGTCGGCAACGAGTACGGCCTGCAGGTCGCCGGCGACCGCAACGCGTTCGTCGAGAACGTCGTCGTCGACAACGAGATCGGCGCGCGCGCGAACGACATCCTCCCGTCGAACTGGGTGCTCAGAAACGACTTCGTCGGCAACGACCGTGCCGTCGAGTCGCGGATCGGCCCGCTCCGAACGTGGTCGCACGGCGGAGTGGGCAACCACTGGGGCGCGCTCCCGATCGCCGACGGCGACGACGACGGCGTGTACGACCGGCCGTACCGACCGACCGGCACGGTCGACTCGCGGGTTGGGACGGTCGCCGGGGCGACGTCGCTCGCGCAGTCCCCGGCCGTCGCGACGTTGCGCCGCGTGCAGGACGCGGTCTCGGGACTGCGGCAGTCGGGGGTCGTTGATACTCACGCGCGGACCCAGCCGTTCCATCCGGAGACGACCGCGCGCCTCGTGAACGAGAGTGAGGGGGGTGCGTCGGCGTGAGCGACGAATCGTCCGTGAATGGGGAGTCGCAAGCGAACGAAGGCTCACCCGTGAGTGAGGAGCCATCCGCGGACGACGACTCGCCGACGGGCGAACCGTCTCGCGCGGCCGACTCGACCGCCCTACGCGCGGAGTCGATCGTGCAGTCCTTCGGTGACGTCGACGTCCTCTCGGGGGTGTCGCTGTCGGTCGCTCGTCGTGAAGTCGCCGCCGTCGTCGGGCCCAACGGCTCCGGGAAGTCGACGCTGTTGCACGTGTTGGCGGGGATCGCCGCCCCCGATTCCGGATCCGTGTCGGTCGAGTACCAGCGGGGGGCTCGGCGCGTGGGGTACCTCCCCCAACGGCCCGCGTTCCGCGAGGGGTTCTCCGCGCGCGACACCCTCAGTTTCTACGCACAACTGTTGGACGGCGTCGACAGCGAGGATGTCGACGCGACGCTGGAGCGAGTGGGGCTTGGGGACGTCGCCGACCGAAAGGTCGGCTCCCTTTCGGGTGGAATGACGCGACTACTCGGGCTCGGAGCGGCCGTTCTAGGCGACCCGTCCGTGCTCGTTCTCGACGAACCCGGCAGCGGGCTCGATCCGGCGATGGTCGAACGTCTGTTCGGCATCGTCGGCGACCTCGCCGCCGACGGCACGGCGGTCGTCGTCGCGTCGCACGAACTCCCGGCAGTCGAAGCGCACGCCGACACCGTCTACGTCCTCGACGAGGGCGATTTCTTGGCGTCGGGGTCCCCGGAGGTGTTGCTGGCGGACACCGACACCGCGTCGCTGTCGGCGGCGTTCCTCGAAATCATCCGAGCGCAGACGGGCGAGTCGACCGTCCGCGCCGGGGCCGGCCGTCGTTCGTCCGAGTCGAGGGTCGGTCACCGGTCGTCCGAGTCGGGTGTCGCGGAAGCCGAGGAGGTGCCTACCGATGAGTGACGGGTCGGGAACAGCCGATACGAGCGAGACCGGCACTGAGCGACCGACTGCGATCGTCCAAGACCTCTTCGTGGTCGCGACGCGGGAGCTTCGGACGATCGTCAGGACGCCCGCGCTCGTGGCGTTGGCGGCGGCGTTTGCCGTGAGTGTCGTCGGCGTCGCGTGGGCCGGGACCGGCGGCGGTGGCGGCTTCGTGCCGCTGACCCTCGATCTGCTTACGTTCGTCGAGGTGCTGGTGCCGCTTCTCGCCGTCGCCTTCGGCTATCGATCGATCCTCGGCGACAGGGAAACCGGCGAACTGGACGTCCTCCGGACGCTCGACGTGACCCGGATCGCGTACGTCGGCGGCGTCTACCTCGGGCGGGCGCTCGCGCTCGTCTCGCTCGTCGTGGGCACGCTCCTCGTCGTCGGGCTGTTCGTCCCGTTCCTGACCGCCGACATCCCCACGTTCCTCGCGATCAACGCCGCCGCCGACTCGGGGATTCGGTACGTCCGGTTCGTGGTGCTCTCGGCGGCCTTCACCCTCGTCGTGCTGGCGGCGACGGTCGGTATCTCGGCGGCGACCCGGACCGTCCGGACCGCGTTCGCGCTGGCGACGGCGCTCGCAGTGGCGCTCGTGCTCGGGATCGACACGGCGCTCGTCGCGGGGCTGGCCGGCGGTCTCATCGCCGACAACGGGCTCGCAGCACTCCTGGCGCTCAGTCCGAACAGCGCGTATCGAGGGCTCGTCCTCTCCAGCGCCGTCGGGGTCGTCGGCGGTGCGGACGTCGCCGCGGGCGAACCACTCCTCAACGGCTTCGGGCTGCTTCTTTGGTGGGTTGGGAGCCTCGCCGTCGCTGTCTGGCGCGTCTGGCCCGCGGTCGAGTCTGTCGCGGAGTGAGATTCGGGAGCTATCCGAAGTTCTCGATCTTCGCGTCGTCGGGATCGACGCCCGCGGCGTCGAGCGCGCTGACCGCGTCGCTCACGAAGCCGGCGAACCCGTAGACGAACACCTGCTCGTCCGCCGCGTCAGTGAGCGCGCCGGCCACCGCGTCGTCGATAGGGTCACCTTCATCGACGACGGTGACGGGCGCGCCCGCGTCCCGCAGGGCGTCCAGTCGGTCCTCGTGGGCGGGGGCGTCCGTTCGGTAGACGATCGCCGCGTCGTTGTCGTCGGCGACGGCGGCCTCGGCGATTCCGACGGCCGGTCCGATTCCCGGGCCGCCGGCGAGTACGACGACGCGGGATTCGCCCGCGTAGTAGCTGTCGCCGAACGGTCCGGAGATCTCCAGTTCGTCGCCGGCTTCGAGATCGAGCAGGAACTGACTGAACGGGCCGGCCTCTTCGGGGTCGACGCCGACGGTCACCTCGAACGTGTCGTCGACGCCGGGCGAAGAGAGGGTGTAGAACCGGGCGTACCCGTCGCCGTCGATGGTGGCGGAGAGCTTCACGAACTGTCCGGGCTCGGCGTCGAATCCAGCTGGAGACTCCAACTCGAGTGCGACCGTCTGCGGCCCGACGTCACGGACCGCACTGACGGCGACTGTTGCGTCCATACGAGCGAGTTTGGGTGCCGGCGAAAAGACAGTTGCCTTCCGAGATCGACACGACGAATACGAGCATTTCGGAATCGAATATCGAATACACGATTGAACAATTATTCTCGCAATACTTGCGGATTGATAGACACTCCTGCCGAAATACGCCGAATTAAAATACTATTTGTAAAGTTTCGGGTGGATGACGTCACCCCTTTTTTCAGGGCCTTTCCGAAGGCTTTTCTTCGATCCGAGGGAACCTCTTAGTCACATGCCTGCGGACTTCAACTGGGCCATCGGCGGGGAAGCCGGCGATGGCATCGACTCGACGGGGAAAATATTTGCCCAGGCGCTCTCGCGAGCGGGACGGCACGTGTTCACGTCGAAGGACTTCGCCTCGCGGATCCGTGGCGGATACACGGCGTACAAGGTTCGAACCGCGGTGGATCCGGTCCAGAGCGTCGTCGACCGTCTCGACGTCCTGATCGCGTTGACGCCGCGGACGATCGAAGAGAACCTCGACGAGCTTCACGACGGTTCGGTCATCATCTACGACGGCGACCGAACCACGATGGAGAACGTCGAGATCCCCGAGGGGATGATCGGGCTCGACGTCCCCCTGAAGCGACTCGCCGAGGAGGCCGGCGGCGCGATTATGCGTAACGTCGTCGCGCTCGGTGCAGCGTGTGAGGTGTCGGACTTCCCGATCGAGAACCTCGACAGCGCCTTGGAGAAACGCTTCGGCTCGAAGGGACAGTCGCTCGTCGACAACAACAAAGAAGCGGCCCGTGCCGGCCGCGACTACGTCGCCGAGGAGTACGGCCACGAGTTCGACTACGAACTGGAAACGACCGACAACGACTACGTCCTGCTCAACGGCGACGAGGCCATCGGGATGGGTGCGATCGCCGCGGGCTGTAAGTTCTACGCCGGCTATCCGATCACGCCCGCGACGAACGTGATGGAGTACCTTACTGGACGGATCGAGAACTTCGGCGGCCACGTCGTGCAGGCCGAAGACGAGCTGTCGGCGATCAACATCGCACTCGGTGCGGCGCGGGCCGGCGCTCGATCGATGACCGCAACCTCCGGGCCGGGAATCGACCTAATGGCCGAGACGTTCGGACTGGTCGCGACCTCGGAGACGCCGCTGGTCATCGTCGACGTGATGCGCTCGGGCCCGTCGACGGGGATGCCGACCAAGCAGGAACAGGGCGATCTGAATATGATGCTGTACGGCGGTCACGGCGAGATCCCGCGGTTCGTGCTCGGCCCGACGACGATTTCGGAGTGTTTCTGGAAGACCGTCGAGGCGTTCAACCTCGCCGAGAAGTACCAGACGCCGGTCTACATCGCGGCCGACCTCGCAATGGCCGTGACGGAGCAGACGTTCCCGCCGGAGGCCTTCGATATGGACGACGTCGAGATCGATCGCGGAAAGGTCGTCGACGAGGAGTCCATCGGGGAGTGGCAGAACGAGAAGGGACAGTTCAAGGCCCACGCACTCACCGACGACGGGGTTTCCCCGCGGGCGTTCCCCGGGACCGACGGCGGCGTCCATATGTCGACGGGCCTCGAACACGACGAACTCGGCCGGCGGACAGAAGACACGGAGATGCGCGTCGAGCAGGTCGACAAGCGCAACCGGAAGGTCGAGACCGCGCGGGAACGCGAGGACTTCTCGCCGCGGGAGTTCGGCGACGGCGACTCGGAGAACCTCGTCATCTCGTGGGGCTCGAACGAGGGCGCGATGACGGAGGCGATCGAGTTCCTCGAAGCGGAGGGCGTCGACGTCAAGTTCCTCTCGGTCCCGTATCTGTTCCCGCGGCCGGACCTGACCGAAGCGGTCGAAGCCGCGGAGAACGTCGTCGTCGTCGAGTGTAACGCCACCGGCCAGTTCGCCGACGTCGTCGAGCACGACACGCTCACGCGGGTCGATCGCGTGAACAAGTACGACGGCGTGCGGTTCAAGGCCGACGAACTCGCAGGAGAGATCAAAGCGGCCCTACAGGAGGCAGACCAATGAGCTCGGACGTTCGATTCACGGATTTCAAATCAGACAAGCAACCGACGTGGTGTCCCGGCTGCGGCGACTTCGGGACGATGAACGGGATGATGAAGGCGCTGGCGAACACCGGCAACGACCCCGACAACACGTTCATCGTCGCCGGAATCGGCTGTTCCGGCAAGATCGGGACGTACATGCGTTCCTATGCGCTGCACGGCGTCCACGGTCGCGCGCTCCCGGTCGGTACCGGCGTCAAGCTCGCGAACCCCGACCTCGAAGTGATGGTCGCAGGCGGCGACGGCGACGGCTACTCGATCGGCGCGGGCCACTTCGTCCACGCCGTCCGGCGCAACGTCGATATGACGTACGTGGTGATGGACAACCGCATCTACGGGCTGACGAAGGGGCAGGCCTCGCCGACCTCGCGGATGGACTTCGAGACGTCGACGACGCCCGAGGGACCCCAGCAGCCGCCGGTCAACCCGATGGCGCTCGCGCTCGCGTCGGGCGCGACGTTCATCGCGCAGTCGTTCTCGACGGACGCCCAACGCCACGCCGAGATCGTTCAGGAGGCGATCGAACACGACGGCTTCGGCTTCGTGAACGTCTTCAGTCCCTGTGTCACCTTCAACGACGTCGACACGTACGACTACTTCCGCGAGAACCTCGTCGACGTCGCCGAGGAGGGCCACGACCGCACGGACTACGACGCGGCCAAAGAGAAGATCCTCGACGCCAGCAAGGAGTACCAAGGCGTCATCTGGCAGTCGGAGAAGTCGATCCCGTACGGCGAGAAGCACGGTCTCGACACGAACACGTCCGAGATCGACGAGGGCGCGCCCGAGGGCGCGATGGACCTCGTTCGCGAGTTCTACTGAGCGATCACGCGTCCGGGAATTCTACTGAGGATCACACGTCCGGAAGTTCTGCTGAACGGTCACACGTCCGCCTGTTTTCGCGTCCGTCGAGTCGTCTCTCGGTTCCCTTCATCCCGGCATAACACGGTACTCTACTTCGGCATAACACGGTACTTCACTTCGGGATGATACGGTACTCCACACCGCGAGAGTACGGTACTACAGAGATGCCGTCGCAACCGACAGGAATCGCGGGCGGCGTGGAGTCGTCGGCGACAGAGCGTCGCGAAAAAGAAACCGCTGTCTCGGGTGGTCGGTCCTCAACGATCGAACTGGAAGCCGTTTCCGCCGTCGGTCTGCGCGGATGCGGTCTCGCCGGTCGCTGAGGTCGATGGTTCGGACACGTCCGAGGTGGTGTCGGTGGTCGACGGTTCGGCCACGTCCGAGGTGGTGTCGGTGGTCGACGGTTCGGCCACGTCCGAAGTGGTGGCAGTGGTCGACGCCTCAGTCACCGCGGAGTCGCGGACCTCGAACTCCGAGACCTGCTCGTGGAGCGAGTCCGCGAGTTCGGAGAGGTGCTGGATGTTGTCGGTGGCTTCCGACAGCGACGCGGCCTGTTCTTCGGTGGCCGCCGAGACGTTGCTCACCTCGGCCGCCGTCTGTTCGCTCACGCTCGAAACCTCGTCGACGACCGCCACGACCTCCTCGGAGGAGGCGGCTTGATCGTCCGTCGCTTCACTGATCTCCTTGATCCCGCCTTCCGCCTCTTCGACGGCGATCGCGATCTCATCGAACATCTCGATCGCGTCTTCGATAGTCTCCGCGCCGCGTTCGACCTGTTCGCTCATCGTTTCCATCTCGTCGCTCGTCTCGGCGGTCATCTGCTGGACCTCGGTGACGCTGTCTTCGATTTCGTCGGTCGCCTCGGCGGCTTCCTCAGCGAGGCCTTTGATCTCGTTGGCGACGACCGCGAACCCTTCACCAGCGTCGCCCGCGCGAGCGGCTTCGATCGATGCGTTGAGTGCGAGGAGGTTCGTCTGCTCTGCGATCTGCGTGATCAGTTCCGTGATTTCACCGATCTCAGTCATCTCGTCGTCGAGCGATTCGACGCGCGCGGCTGCGGTGTTCGCGCTCTCCTCGATCGACTGGATCTCTTCGGTCGCCTCGGCGGCGTACTCCTGCCCGGTCTCGCTTCGATCGACCGCCGTCGACGCCGTCGCGGCCACTTCCTCCGAGGAGGAGGCGATCTCTTCGACCGTCGCGGACATCCCGTTCATCTCGCTGGCGACCTCGCGCAGGTTCTCGCTCTGGCGATCCGCGCCTTCGGAGATCTCTTCGACGGATTCGGCGACCTCGCCGCTGGCCTGTTTGATCTCCGCGGCGCTACTGGACACTTCCGCACTGGATCCGGCCACCTGATCTGCGATCGTCTGGATGCGTCCCACGCTCTCGTTCAACTGGTCGATACCCGATTCGAGATTACGCAGGACGGCACCGTAGCCGCCGGGTCGGTCGGTGTCGACGCGCTGATCGAGGTCCCCCCTGCTGAGTCCGTCGCTCACCTGTCGAATCTCTTCGAAACTCTCGGAGAGTTCGTCGGTCCCGCTGTCGGTCCGGGACATAATCTCGCCGTAGACGCCGGGGAAATCCGTCTCGACGTCCTGCTCGAACTCGCCGGTTTTGAGGCTCCGGCTGACGGCGTCGAGCTCGTCGAAGACGGCACGCAGGCTCTCCTGTAAGTGTTTGAATGCGTCGACCATCCGGCCGATCTCGTCGTCTTCGACGTGATCGTCGATCTGGGAATCGAGGTCACCCTCACTGGCGGCGACGGCCGCCTCGGACAGCTGTCTAACCGGGCGCGTGATCCGACGAGACACGAAGAGCCCCGTCAGCACGGCGACGACGAACGACCCGATCGTCAGCCCGAGGATCTCCATTCGGGCCGTCTCCGCGACGCTGTCGGCCTCAGCCACCTGTGTATCCATATCCGCTTGGGCCGATTGCTCGACCGCGTGGGCGTTCTCCTCCATCGATTCTCTGAGGCTATCCATTTCCGAGGCCTTCTGTTCGGCGAGTTCGGTATTCCCCGCCGCGGTGGCCTCGAAGAACTCCGCGCCCAGTTGCTGGTAGGTCTCGTGCTGGGAGCTGATCTCGTCGAGCCGCGATTGCTGTTCCGCGCTCAAATGTGTCTCATCCAACCGGGCGGCTTGCTCTTCGTACAGTTGGGCGGCCTCCTCGAAGTCGGCCTCCGCTCCCGACTCACCGAGTCGAGCGGACTGAATCGCGGCCTGCTGTTGTTCGATGGCCACGATCATCTCGGCGGAGGCGTCCATCTTCACGCCGTCCTCGGCGATCAAATGCGCCTGCGCGTCGGTGGCCCCCACGGCTTGGTACCCCACGAACCCAGTGACGGCGACCAACGCCGCCACGAACAGGAACGCGAGGACCATTTTCGCACCGAGATTGAGTCGGTTTATGGCTAATTTGTCGAGTAGTTCCATAGCGAAAAGCTGCGAGGGCACTACTATGAAAGTAACTTCCTCGTTATCACAGGCGAGAACGACCAGTTCGTAGGGATTGGTTGCGAAGCGTGATGGACTCCGTCCGCACAGATGACGCCGGAGCATTCTGGCAAAATAGCCACCGTCCGGTTTCGCCGATTATCACGTCTCGTCCGACCACACGACGGCGTGCGATCGAGTGGGTAACGACGGTGGAAATGCTCCGATACCGATGTCGCCGACAGCGGGATGCTATCGGAGCATCCGTCGGGGCAATAGCAGCGTTCAGTCCCGAAGCCGGTGCTGAGGCGGGAGGCGATCGACGTCACGCCGACCGCGGTGTTTCCATCGGTGGATTCCGCCCTCTCGCGGCCGTCAGGAACGTTCCCGCGTGTTTTTTATCTGCGTCCTGATTTACCACGAGTGACAATGACCGTTGACGCCGCGAGAGCCGGTCGAAGCCGCCGGCGGGTTGGACAACACACCCGTCGCGGCGTCCGCGCGACCACCGCACCGCAATACCGGTGCGCGCAGCCAACGCACACTACGAGAATACGTTATGTCTGAGTACTACGACGTTGTTATCGCCGGCGCGGGCCCGGCCGGAGCACAGTGCGCGCGAGACCTCGCGCAGCGCGAGTACGACGTGCTCGTGCTGGAAGCCGAGCCAGAGGACCAGTTCCCGCGGCAGTCGAACAAGTCCACGGCGGGGACCTTCGCGTCGATGACGGGCGCGTTCGGGATTCCCGACGATGTCGTGATGCACTACACCGACGAGGTCGTCCTCGAATCCCCCAACGAGTACTTCGTTCAGAACCAGCCCGGCGCAGTTCTCGAATTCGCGGACTTCAAGCGGTGGCTGGTGGCCGAGGGGCGCAAGCACGGCGCGGAGTATCGCTTCGACGCGCGCGTGAACAACCCTCTGATGGAGAACGGCGAGATCGTCGGCGTCCAGTACGCCGGCGACGAGGAGGTGTACGGCGAGATCGTCGTGGACGCCACCGGGCCCGCGGCTCCGCTCGCGAAGAAACTCGACGTGTGCGACCTCAAGCGAAAGCACCAGGCAGTCGGCATCGAGTGGGAGATGGAGGGCGTCGCCCTCGATCACCCCGGATACGCCGATCTCTCCGACGCGATGATGCTGCGTCTCGATCACGAGTACGCGCCCGGCGGCTACTCGTGGATCTTCCACACGGGCGGCGAAACCGCGAAAGTCGGTCTGTGTTACATCCAGAACGAGAGCTACCAACGGTACGGTGACACGTCGAAGAGCATCGACGATCACCTCCACCACTGGCTGGAGACCGATCCTCGGTTCGCGGATGCCGAGCGTATCGCGGACAAACAACAGCACCGCGGGAGCGCACACATCCAAATGCCCGACGGGCTCAGCACGGACAACTTCATGGCGATCGGCGACACCGTGCCGACCATCGATCCGCTGTGGGGTGAGGGCATCCACAAGTGTATGGAATCCGCGCGCGCCGCGGCCATCACGGCGGACCGCTGTCTGATGGGATCGCAGACGGACACGTCAGCGGACGCGATGACGATCTACGACGACTTCTGGCACTCCCGGGTCGCACCGGATATGCGCACGCGGTTGACGATGACCCAGTTGCTGTATCTCGCGACGAACGACCGCTACGACCGCCTGATGTCGGATTTGAACGCGATGGACGTGGAGACGCTCAGCGACGCCAACGGCGGCAGTATCCGGAGCCTCTTGAAACTCGTCCACGTCGACGACGTGCCGTTGCTCGCGCGGTTCGCGAAACAGCGGCTCGCCGAGTGAGGCGACGACCCACGCCGTCCGAACCGCTGCCTGCTGGCCGAACCGCTACCCGCCGTCCGAACCGCTATTCGCCGTCCGAACCACCACCCGCTGTCCAAACGCCTAACCGAGTGGCGGATCTCTATGTACGTATGAGTCACCACGAGCAGCGACGCGCACCGCTCGCGAACGGAATGCCGATGCTCGGGCTCGGCACGTGGCAGAACGACGATCCCGCGACGTGCGCGAATACCATCGAAACGGCGCTCGACGCGGGCTATCGACACGTCGACACCGCACAGGCGTACGGCAACGAGGAGTACGTCGGCCGCGGCATCGCCGCTTCCGACGTCGACCGCGACGATGTCTTTCTCGCGACGAAAGTGTGGATCGACAACCTCGCGTACGAGGACGCGCTGGCGACGGCGGAGCGCAGCCTCGAACGGCTCGGCGTCGACTACGTCGATCTGTTGTACGTTCACTGGCCCGCAGGCGCGTACGAGCCCGAGGGGACGATCCGCGCGTTCGACGAACTCGTCGACGACGGGAAGGTCGAGCGAATCGGGATCAGCAACTTCCTCCCCGAGCAAGTCGACGAGGCGATCGAGCGCGCCGACGCGCCCGTCTTCGCGAATCAGGTCGAGATGCATCCGCTGCTGCAACAGGCTGATCTGCGCGAGCACTGCGCCGAGCGCGACATCGAACTCGTCGCGTACTCGCCGCTGGCGCGCGGGAAGGTATTCGAGACCCCAGAACTAACCGAAATCGCCGAAAAACACGACGTCAGCGAGGCGCAGGTGTCGCTCGCGTGGCTCCGCGAAAAAGGCGTGACTGCGATCCCGAAGACGACGAGCGAGGCACATCTTGTGGACAACTGGCGGTCGCTGGAGCTCGAACTGGACGACGAGGACGTCGCCGCCATCGACGCGATCGATCGGACCGATCGGCAGGTCGAGCCGAGTTTCGCGCCGTGGTGACTTGGTCTCGGTGACGACGGCGGCCCCGCACTACTGCGCGACGTCGTCGATCGATTCGCCGCTGACGCTGGCGGCGACTCGCACCCCGAGGACGCTCACGACGATGCCGCCGACGATGAACACCGCGAGCCGTTGCTGTGGCGTGACGACGAACCCCCAAATCCGGGGGTCCGCAAGCACCGCCTCGCGTTGGAGGAACCACCCGGCGAAGCCGCGGACGACGAGCCCGAGCGCAACGATGCCGAACGGAAGGTTCAGATACGGCGTGCTGATCCCGTCCGTGCCGATGAGTTCGTCGAGCAGCCGTCCGGCACTCGCGGTGAGCGCGGCGAGCGCGAGCCACGGGACGGCGCTGTAGGTGAACTGCATCGTCCGAACGACGACCGATTCCGGCCCGCCCTGCGGGGAGACCGAGAGCGCGCCGAGGAAGATGCCGACGAGCCCCAAGCCGAGGCTGACGGCGTAGGTGACGACGGAGACGCGACCGGAGTACAGCGCGACCTGCACCCGCTCGGGGACTTCCGAGATGAGTTCGTCGATCGCGAGCCCTTTGTACAGCAGGACCGCGCCCAAGAGCGCCGCGAGACCCGCCAGCGCGACCGCGGGCGGGAATTGAACGAGGAGGATCGGGAGCAAGAGCAGCGTCGCACCGAGCGGCACGAGAATCGTCGACCGCAACTCCTCGTCGCCGAGGAACTGCTTGAGAAGGTAGTACGTCGACTCGATGTCGTGCGCCTGTCGAACGACGACCCGGTCGACGGAGTCGATCCGAACGCGACTCTCGACGACGGGGACGACCTGTTCGTCGTTCGCGGAGTCGAGGACGATGACCGCCGAGTCGGGATCGTAGGTGTCGACGAGGGTGTCGACCTGCGCCGACAGCGAGCGGTCCGCGCCGACGAGCGAGTCGCTGCCGCCCGAAACGATGGCGACGACCGTCTCCTCGCGCTCGTCTCTGAGGTCGCGTGCCACCCGCAGCGATTCCAGGAGGCAGTTGACGCTCGAATCCTCCGGATCAGCCAATCCGACGTCGGTGACGAGCGACTGGATGGCCTCCCAGCCGACGATCGGCATCTCTAACCCCGCGGTCCGACCGATGTCGTTAGATCGGTCGACGCAGAGGACGAGCGTAGTCACGGTTATGTGAACGATTGACTCGGTTAAAGAAGTCTCGGTCACCGAGCGAGAGGTGCGTCGGTCGCGGCGAACGGCGAAAGCGTTCCGCTCACGGCCAACGGCGAAAGCGTTCCGCTCGCGCTAGACGGCGAAAAATACGAAAAGACAGAAACCGCTCGCAGTCTCCGGCGTGGTCCGGCTTAGAGAAGCCCCGTCTTCTGGAGCTTCATCAGATCCTCGGTGTCGAGGGTCTCGCCTTCCTTGAACTTCTGGTAGATCTCCTCGGCCTCCTCCTTGGCGGCCTCGCGCTCCTCTTCGCGCTCGTCCTCGCGCTCCTGCTCTTCCTGCTTGTCGAGCTCGCGGAGGCGCTTCTGGACGCGGACAAAGTCCTCGTGGTGGCGGTCGGCGGCTTCCTGGGCCTCGACGAACAGCTCGTGCATCGCGTCGGCCTCGTCGCGGATGTCGTCGGCCTCGCGGTAGGCCTCGATCATCTGGTTGTGGTGCTCTTGGGCCTCGTCGGCGAGCTCCGTCACCTTCTGGTGGTGCTGGGAGGCTTCCGAGCGGACCTCTTCGGCCTCTTCGATGAGCTCTTCGAGTTCACCGCTGTCGTCGACCTTCTCCTTCTTCTGGCTGAGTTCTTCGCGCTTGTCCTCGATCTTCTCGATGAGTTCGCGCTCGTCCTCCGTCGAGAGGACCTCCGTCTGCTGGCGGAACTCGAGCTGCTCGATCTCCTCTTGGAGCTCCTCGATGTCTTTGCCGTCGTCGAGCTCGAGGTCGGACTTCATCTCTTCGACTTGGTCGAAGAGTTCGTTCGCCTTCGCGTTGAGCTCGTTTCGGCTCTCCTTGTGCTCTTGGACCTGTTCGTTGAGCTCGTCGCGCTTCTCGCGGTGCTCTTGTGCCTCGTCGACCTTCTCGCGCGTTTTGGCGTTCAGGTCGTCGCGCTTGGAGGCGCGCTCGGAGGCCATCTGGTTCAGGTCGTTTCGTCGGTCTCGGAGCTGTCCGGCAACCTTGATGAGTTGCCCCTTCGAGCCGTCTTCGAGCTTCTCGTCCGTGAGCTCGATGTTGTCTGAATCTTTGAGTGCCTGTACGTCGTATTCGTCAAGAACGTCTTGCTTCGTCACCATACGTGATCAATCCTCGATACCATCACCGCTCCGGACCGTGGCGGCCGCTCGTCGTGTGCTGTCAACCGTGGATAAGAATTCCCGATCATTCTGCGTGCTGTGCCGCCGGAACGCCGGAGGCGCTCTGGTGACTACTCATTGATGTCTACTTCATATAAACCTACCGGTGGTCGGAGCGGCTGAAAACCTCTCTCACACCCGTCGTACGCCCCGTGTGAGTGATTCTCACTGGCCAATCGTAGTATATAAAGAGAAGTGGTATCGTCTCACACGGATGAGGGACCCGGACCGAGGATCGGACGAGACTTACCGCCCGATCGCAGACACTCACGTATGCAACAGCGAGAAGTCGTCCGCGCGCGTGGCCACGAAAACGTGACTGCCAAACACGGCAGCACCTTCGAGGTGACGAGCGACGGTTGGCTCACCCCGGCCGGCGACTGTATCCTCGCCGTCGAGGCCGATCGAGTACCCGCCGACTTCGACGACGCGTTCGTCGAGGCGTGTCGCGACCCGGACGCGACGATCACCGCGACGATCACCGCGACGACCGACGACGACGAGACGTACGAGGAGACGATCGAGGGTCGCGGCGACCCGGACCTCTCCTTCGAGAACGAGCGGAGCCACGTCGGCCGAACGAGCGACTACGTCGACGATCGGACGATCCTCGTCGGTGCCGACGCCGCCGCCGGGGACCTCGACCGCGAGTTGGTCGAGGCGCTTGTGAACGGCGCGGAGGTCCGCTTCGAGTTGGTCGTCGAGTCGGCGTAACGCGAACATCGGCCGCTGACCGCGATCCCTCCGCGAAGCCAGACCGCTTTTGCCGTCCGACTGCAAACTCCGCGCTATGCCCGAAGAGCCCCGAGAGAACATCAGCGGCGGCGAGGACGGGAGCGTCGAGTTCGAGTTCGCACCCGGCGAGGCCGGCACGCGCGGGGAGGCCGTCGTCGACGAACTGGGCGCGTTATACTGGCAGAAGACCTACGGCGGGAAGGACGCCTTCGAGTCGCTCGTCCGGACGATCCTCTCGCAGAACACGAGCGACGTCGCCAGCCAGCCCGCCCACGACGCGCTGATGGATCGATACAGTTCGGACGGCGAGGATCTGGCGGTCGCGCTCGCCAACGCGGAACAGTCCGAACTCGCCCAGACGATCTCCGGGGCTGGGCTGTACAATCAGAAGTCGGAGATGATCATCGGCGCGGCCGAGCGCGTTCGCGAAGAGTACGGCGGGAGATGTGGCTTCGACGCCTTCGTGCGCGAGGGCGACCCCGACGAGGTGCGGGACGCCCTCCTCGACATCCACGGCGTCGGGCCGAAGACCGCCGATTGTGTCCTCCTCTTCGCGGGCGGTCGCGACGGCGTGTTTCCGGTGGACACGCACGTTCACCGGATCGCTCGCCGGATGGGGCTCGCACCTGCGGACGCCGACCACGAGACCGTCCGCGAGCACCTCGAAGCCGACGTTCCCGGAGACAAATGCGGCTTCGGACACACGGCGATGATCCAGTTCGGTCGCGAGTACTGTACGGCTCGGAAGCCGGCGTGTCTCGACGGCCCCGAGGCGTGCCCGCTGTACGACCTTTGTGACAGAATAGGTATTGATCCTGAATCCGGTGAAGTTGTTGACCCTGCTGAAGTTTTGGAATGATCACTTCCTTAGCGAGCAAGGACGAATTTTACCCTATTCACTACCTCGAACGTTATAATAAATTTGAACTATAGCAATATATGCAAAGAATGAATAATTTCCAACACTTTCATCGACAAATATGTATATAAATGCCACAACAGGCAAGCCAAGAATGACAGGGATAGAGACCCTAATTATTGGATTGTCTGAAATATCGTAGATATATGAGCGTATCATTCCTATTGGTGAGGAGTAATCTATTTCTGAAGGTTTATCTGCGGGATATAGTTCATCTGTTTGGCTTTCTTTTATTAAATATAAATATGATACAATATAGTTCTTAATTTTATGAAATGATTTTTCGACGAATTTCTCGCTTCCTTCTTCTTCAACTATCTCTAAATACTTCCTCAGATCCTCCGTGAATCTGCTATCAAACGGAGTCGGACTACCCTTGGAAAGAAGGACTTTTGCGTTTTTGAGGTTATCCAATGTATCAGAGTATCTTTTTTCATCATAATTCTCCATTGCAGTGGATAGTTCATAGTAGATGGCATCTTCTGCAGACAATCCTTCCTTTTTTACTCGGTTTTGTACAATCTTCTTAATTATCCATATCAAAATTGGAATAGTTAAAAGAATTAGGAAACCTCCCCCAATAAGATTCTCCCTCGTTCCTTCAGAAAATATTGAGAAATAATCTAATACTAGACTTGCTAAGAGGCCAACAAAATATGCTGCTACGAGACCGAGGAACGGTTTCCCATTTAGGAAATAATACCAGTTCCGTGAGTCCTCGTACCGTGATATTACATCTGAATCCTGACTGAAGTACTCAATGATGTCACTTGTTGAGGATAATCCGTTGAAGGAGATCGATATATCTCGATCACCTTCATCCCCTTCTCGTTGAGCTGCTTGGCCCTTGTGTTGCCCAGCCATTAAACAAGAATATTCGTAAAGTGCGTTGAACTTTTCGCCGGCTAACGGGTTTCCTTTTTATAAATGTAATCTTCTCCGCTCTGTTTCTAGAGGGAGGCACCCTCAGCTAGGATTATCTTGCTCTGGAATGACGTTTCCCGTCCGTGCGGCCTGCATCGAGCGTTTCAACACCCACGCGTCTCGACGCCCGAAACCGGGCTGTCGGTCGGTTCGTACGACGAGTTGTCGACGGAATCCGAAAACATCGGCAGCGAGAGCCGATAGTCGAAGAGGATCACGAAGGCGTTCCAGACCGCGTCGGTGGAGGCGTCGTCGGGGACGCCCTCGAAGACGACGCCCGTTCGCAGTTGGACGATTTCGCTGTCTAGTGCGACGCCGTTGGCCGCCAATCCGAGTGCGCTCGGCGGTGCGGAAGTGAAGAGCGACGTGTGAACGCTCACGTCGATGTGGGGGTTGCCGTCGCCGATCGTGAGGTCGTGTCCGCCCGCCGGAAAGCAGCGCCGTTCGTCGTCGGCCGAGCGCTCGGAGTCGGTCGAGGAGTCGCCGGACTGCGCCGCAGCGGGGACGACGCCGACCATCGCGGCCGACGCGACGAGCGCGACGACCAACGCGAGGTGGACGGCTTTCGACGCCGGCGAAGACATACGACGTGGTTGCGCGCTCTCCGAATTAAGTCTCGCGGCGCGGTTCTCAGTCCTGAGATCCGGGCGGTTCGGAATCAGCGTCGTCCAGACTCCGCACGAGTTCGTCGAGGACGGCGTCCGCGCTCGCGAGGTTTGTCGCCAGCGGGATCGCGTGAACGTCGCAGATGCGGAGGAGCGCGGTGATGTCGGGTTCGTGCGGCTGCGCGGTGAGCGGATCCCGTAGGAAGATCACGCCGTCGCAGGTCTCGTCGGCGATCTCCGCGCCGATCTGCATATCGCCGCCGAGCGGCCCCGACTGCTTTCGTTCGACGTCTAGGCCCGTCGACTCTTGGAGCCGTTTCCCCGTCGTCCCGGTCGCCATCAACTCGAACCGTTCGAGGTCGGCGCGTCGGTTCCGCGCGAACGTGACGATTTCGGGTTTCTTCTCGTCGTGGGCGATCAACGCGAGGCGCATAGCCGACAATCGGCGTACGCGATCAAGAAGGTTCGGCGGTCGATCGATGGCCGCCGATGATCGTCGAGACGTTAGCGGAACCGGAACGTTTCGAGGTTCTTCGGGGCGAACGTCCGGAGGTTGTGATCGTGATACAGTCCCGAAGAGAGGTCCTGCACGGAGCGCTCGTCGCCGTGGACACAGAGGATCTTCTCGGGGCGGGGATTCATCGTCTTCACGAAGTTTTCGAGCCCCTGTCTGTCGGCGTGCCCGGAGAAGCCGTCGACGGTCTTGACGTCCATCTCCAGTTTCATCGTGTCCGAGCGGCCGACGCGATCGCCCTCGACCGGGATCTCGTCCCAGCCGTTCTGGATGCGGTTACCCAGCGTCCCTTGAGCCTGATAGCCGACGAAGAGCAGCCGCGAGTCCGGGTCGGGGCCGACGTGGCGCAGCCACGACATAATCGGGCCGCCGGTGACCATCCCCGACGTGGAGAGGACGATACAGGGTTCGCCATCGGCGATCTCCCGTCGCTCGTCGTCGCCGCCGTCGATGTGGTTGAACTCGTCGGCGAGGAACGGGTTGTCGTCCTCGTGGAAGATCCGATCGCGGAGGTCGTCGCGGAGGTACTCCGGATACGTCGTGTGAATCGCGGTCGCCTCCCAGATCATCCCGTCTAAGTGGACCGGCATACTGGGGATCTTCCCGTTGCGCATCGCCTCCTCGATGACGAGCATCATCTCTTGGGAGCGACCGACGGCGAAGGCGGGGATCACGACCTTCCCGCCGCGTTCGTGCGTCTCGTTGATCGCCTCGATCAGTTTTTCCTCGGCGTCCGCCTGATCGGTCTGGTAGTCGTTGCGGCCGCCGTAGGTCGACTCCAGCACGAGCGTCTCGACGCGCGGGAAG